>Ga0209045_1000069_pt1 | contig 128054 bp, 134 predicted proteins | sample SaaInlLV_10m_DNA_4_FD_184664 | JGI IMG/M metagenome (GOLD analysis project Ga0209045, IMG submission 184664) | Marine microbial communities from expanding oxygen minimum zones in the Saanich Inlet - Saanich Inlet SI072_LV_200m_DNA (SPAdes) (version 2) | ecosystem: Environmental > Aquatic >...
AAAAAACACAGAGGATTGCAGAAGAATTAAGAGGCAGATATCCTTCATCTAATTTATATTTATATTCTGCTCTGTATCATGACAATCTTGAAATGATTATTCCTGCACTTGATGGTTTTCATTATACTATTCATGAAGGTGCAAATAAAAAAGATTTATTTTTATTAGATAAACTTCAGGAGTTAGTTCAAAACCATAAAGACGAGTGGAGTGATAAGTCATTTAGATTATATGTTGATGATAGAGTAAATTTGCCAGTTAGAATTGTTCCAAATGTTTGGACTCAGTCAAATATATCTGCATGGATTACCGAGCAGGAATTATTAGATCAACAACCAAATGGATTGCCAGTAGGAGAGCAACTTTTTATTTATACAGGAAATTAAGTTTTCATTATTTTTTAATTAGAAAAAAATAAAAAATTTAAAATATTTTTTACTGAATTCTTTTTACAATTCGCAATTAAAACTTTACTGACTTTCTTTTATCACTGCGTGAGCTGCAGCCAGTCTTGCAATTGGAACTCTAAACGGTGAACAACTTACATAATCGAGTCCAACTTTGTGGCAAAACTCTACAGACGAAGGATCGCCTCCATGCTCTCCGCAAATTCCTAACTTGATATTTTCTCGACCTGCTCTACCTTTTTCTACAGCCATCTTAACTAGTTGTCCAACTCCTGTTTGATCAAGTACTTGGAATGGATCTTTTTCAAAGATTCCTTGTTCAATGTATTCCGGTACAAAACTTCCTACATCGTCTCTTGAAAATCCTAGTGTCATTTGTGTTAGGTCATTTGTTCCAAAACTGAAGAATTCTGCATGTTCTGCAATTGCATCTGCAGTTAATGCTCCTCGTGGAACTTCAATCATTGTTCCAATCATATACTTAAGTTCAACTCCTGATTCTGCAATAATACCATCTGCTGTTTTCTTTGCAAGATCTTTTTGGTTTTTGAACTCATTCACATTTCCAACAAGTGGAATCATGATTTCTGGAACAAAGTTAGTACCTTTTTCTTTTTTAACTTCAATTGCTGCTTCAATTATAGCACGAGTTTGCATTTCTGTAATTTCAGGATATGTTATTCCCAACCGACAACCACGATGGCCAAGCATTGGATTTACTTCGTGTAAACTATCAATTTTTTCATGCAACTTCTCAACACTTAATCCTACTTCTCCTGCAATTTCTTTTATGTCTGCTTCTTCCTTAGGCAAAAATTCATGCAACGGAGGATCTAGTAATCTAATTGTTACAGGACGTTCGCCCATCACTTCAAAGATTCCTTTAAAGTCTGCTTTTTGGAAAGGTAACAACTTTGCCAGTGCTTTTTTTCGGCCTTCTAAATCCGCAGATAAAATCATTTCTCTCATTGCTTTAATTCTTTCACCTTCAAAGAACATGTGCTCAGTTCTACATAGTCCAATTCCTTCTGCTCCAAATTTAATTGCAACTTCTGAGTCATGTGGTGTGTCTGCATTTGTTCTGATTTTCATCCGTCGGAATTCATCAGCCCAATTCATTATTGTTTCAAAGTCTCCTGATAGTTCAGGATCTATTGATTCTATTTTTCCAATAAATAATTCTCCAGAGGTTCCATCAAGTGTTATAATATCTCCTTCATTCACGCGCTGACCTTTTACTTCGCAATATCCTTCAGCTTCGTGAACTATTACATCTGCGCATCCTGCAATACAACATTTTCCCATTCCTCTTGCAACTACTGCTGCGTGTGATGTCATTCCTCCTCGAGATGTTAAGATTCCTTGTGATGCATTCATTCCAATTAAATCTTCAGGTGAAGTTTCAGTTCTAACTAAAACTACTGTTTTTCCATATTCTGCCCAGTCGTGTGCTTTGTGTGCATCAAATACTGCTTGTCCAACAGCAGCTCCTGGCGATGCTGGAAGTCCTTTTGCTACAGCTTCAAATTTTGCTTTTGATTCTGGATCAAGACGCTTATGCAATAATTGATTTAGTGAGTTTGGTTCGATTCGAAGCAGTGCTTCTTTTTTAGTAATCAACCCTTCACTTACCATGTCAACTGCCATTTTTACTCCTGATGCAGTTGTTCTTTTTCCATTTCTCGTCTGTAAAATGTAAAGAATTCCTTCTTGGATTGTAAATTCCATGTCTTGCATTTCTTTATAGTGTTGTTCTAACTTAACGCGAATATCACAAAGTTCTTTGTATACTTCTGCATTTTGTTCGCCTAATGTATCAAGTTCTTTTGGCGTTCTAATTCCTGCAACTACATCTTCTCCTTGTGCATTCATTAGATATTCTCCATAGAAAATGTTTTCTCCTGTTGCTGGATCTCTTGTAAAACAAACACCAGTTCCTGATGTGTCTCCCATGTTTCCATATACCATTGCTTGTACATTTACTGCAGTTCCTTGCAAACCAGTTATGTCATTTAACTTTCTGTATAATACTGCTCGACTATTATTCCATGACGCAAATACTGCTTCAATTGATAATTTTAATTGTTCAAGTGGATCTTCTGGAAAGTCTTTTCCGAGTTTGTCATGAACCATTGCTTTGAATTCTGTAATTAATTCACGAAGATCGTCTGAAGTTAAGTCTGTATCAAATTGTGTTCCTTTTGCTTCTTTTTTTGCGTGTAGAATTTTTTCAAAGTCGTGGTGAGCAACATCCATTACTACATCTCCAAACATTTGAATAAATCTTCTGTATGAGTCTAGAACAAATCTTTCATTTCCTGTTTTTTGTATCATTCCTTCAACAATTGCATTGTTAAGTCCTAGGTTCAAAACAGTATCCATCATTCCAGGCATTGATACTGCAGCGCCGGATCTTACTGATAGTAGTAGTGGGTTTGTTGGATCTCCAAATTTCATTCCCATTTTTTCTTCTACTAATTTAATTTTATTTTCCATTTCTTCAAATATTCCTTCTGGAAATTTGTTGGTTTCTGAATACTCATGACATGCTTCAGTTGTGATTGTAAATCCAAATGGTACGGGTATTCCTATATTTGTCATTTCTGCTAAATTTGCTCCTTTTCCACCTAGCAGTTCTTTCATGTCTTTTTTGCCTTCAGAGAAGTCATATATATATTTTTTTTCCATGTTCAGTCACCTCGACCGGTTGTTTTTGTTCATGTCGTTTTTCTGTTGCTTAATAACTATTATTATAGTATTAGGATATATTTTCAAACTTTAATCAGATGTATTTAAAGTTTTGGCTCTACCTATAAGTTAGTAAACTATTTGTAATTTAAACAATAAATAAAAAAGAAATTAATTAAATAATTTGGTACTGCTATTTGTTTGATTATATATTCTTTTTATTAATTAATTATGTCACGTCCTTTTTACTAAGTCCTAAATTTTTAAGAACATAATTAATTGTTTTTCTTTTAAACAGTCCTAGTTTCACAGTAAGTCTTATGATTCTATCGACAAATATTAAATTTGATCTTCTGTTTGGTTCTGACTTTATAGTATAACTCATCATCTTAGCATAAGGGTTATATCCTCTTTTTTTTACAATGCTGTAAATCATGATATCATTTATTAGACAGTTTGTTACAAATGGAGATGATTTATTCTCAGGAATAAGACCTTCTTTTGCAAGCATTTTTCTCATTTTATTTGCATCATAAGGCAGCACGTGATATGGGTATATTATTCTTGGAAGGTTTTTCATCTTATTATATTTTTGAATTAAATTAACTATTTTCTTATTCATTTTTTTTATCATAGGCATTCTTTTGTTTATTAAATTTTGAACAAGTTTGTGATCTAATTCATAGCAAATGTCTTTTGAGCCAAATAGATCTATTAATAAATAGATTTCATCTGGTGAAACTCCGCTAAAGATAACAGGTATGTTTTTTTCAGCAGCAGTCATTCCCATATATATGTCCATAAGTCCCGTGCATAGATTGCAATTTTCTGAAAGGATATCAGGATATTTATCTGAATTTTTTAAGAAGTATTTATAGATTGAGTTGAACATTCCTTGTTGAACTTTTATAAATATGTGATCTACATCAAGTTTTTTAATTATTCGAGTTATGTTTTCTTTTGCAATTGGATTTATATATCCTGTATCGACTGAAACCGCAAGAGGTTTTAGGCCGTATTCATTTTTTAACATGTGCAATAAGTGTGAGCTGTCCTTACCTCCAGAAAAAGCAACCATGCAGTTGTATTGGCCTTTGTGTTTTTTTAGTTTTGCAATTGTTTTTTTAAAATCAGTAAGACATTTTTTTTGTTTCTTTTTATTTATTATGGGCAGGGGATTTCTACAAATATTACATTGACAGTTTTTAAATTCAGTTCCTGGAATTTTATTAGTCATTACACACGTTTTACATCTCATTTTCGATACCTCTTTTTTTTATTTAACTACTTTTTTAAGTTATTAAATTATTTAAAGTACTAGTCAGTATGATCTAATTTAGTAGTATATTAATGTTTTTGTTTTATTATTAAATTTAAACTAATTAGAAATTAATAAAAAAATTTTAAAAAATTTAAATTATTGTTTCTTTCCCTGCAATGAATATCTAAACACAGTTGGACTTTGTGGTCTAGGCCTAGGTCTTGGTCGTGGTTTAGGCTTTTCTTTAGATAAATCAACTTGTTTTGTTTCTCCAAGTAAAACTTCTTCAACAGGTGTGTAAACAATTGATTCTGATTCTTTATCATACTTTGCAAATGCTGTGTTGAATGCATATTTCATTTGTAAACTTGGCGTCAATAAAATTCCATATGTGTTGACTATTTTTTTATCGCCTAACATCTTTCTTGCAATTTTTTCTTTAAACTCATCAACGTCTCCTTCATATGTTTTCATAAAGTCATCTAGCTTTGATGTTTTGTATTTAACTTCTATTAAAATCATTGATTTTATTTTACTTCCAGATAAATTAAGTTTAACTTTATTTTTAGAATACAATTTATCCACTCTATTCAGTAAGGATGCTTTGTCAAATGAAACAACTGCAGTAGATTTTTTCTGAGTTTTCTTTTTGGTTTTTGGTTTATTTTGTCCTGATCTTTTTCCAGTGATTGAGTATACTATTCCTGTACCTCCTCTGAATCCTGGATCAAAATCAAGGTCAACTGGAAAAGTATTGTCATCAGCTTCAACATCTTGACTTAAATCTTCATTTGCACTTTTTTCTAAAAGATATTCTTCTGCATCTTTGAATTCAATTTTCCCTCTATTTTTATCTAAATCTGCAAAGTCTCTATTAAACGCAAAACTGTATTTTAAATTAGTATTAAGCAATACTCCATATTTTTGAGTAACATTATCTCCCCTTAAAATTTTGTCTGCAAGTTTTCTTTTGAAATCATTAATTTCGCTTTTGTATGTGTCTAAGAAATCTTTAAGCAGCCAACTTTTAGCGTTAACTTCTATTAAATACATGGGAACAACATCTGTTCCTTTTGAGTCTTTAAGATCTACTTGATGTTCTTTTAAACAGTCTTCTAATGTTGCAATTAAATTTCTTTTTTGAATTTCAGTTTGTTTCATTTTAGCCCCCTAAACTTTGTTTTTAATTTTTATTATTTTTTATTAACTTAATTTTTTTACTAATTTAATTTGTTTTCATTCAGCTCTTTTTTTCATTCTCATATCTTAAAAAACAATATGGTGCATTATTAAATTCATCAAAGAATGCAGTTGACTGACTTTGACATCCTCCTCTACATTTAATATCATACTCGCACCCTTTACAATCCCCTTTTATATCAGATTTATTGAATCCTCTTGTGTATTTAAAATTTGTGGGATTGAACCATATGTCTTTCAAAGGCGTGTCTCGCACATTCCCTTCTATTGCATAATCTTTTCTAATTGATAAACATCCTTTTACTGTTCCATCTGCTTCAATTCCTAGTCCTTCAATTCCTGCCATGCAACCAGGCCATTCTCTATCTCGAATTTGAGATTCTAGTTTTCCAAAATAGCCCATGCAATCTCCTGCTTGAACATTCATGAGGGGAAGTCGTTCTCTTGTTTCTACAATAAATTCTCCTAGTCTATAATAGTCATCTGCGTCTAAAACAATGTCTTTATTTTCTGCCATTCGTCCCATTGGTGATGCCATTTGGATTTGCCATGCATCAACCCCGTAAACAATTAGTCTGTTTCTTATTTGAGTAAGTTCTTCTAGATTTTTTTTATTAACAGAAGTCACAACACAAACTGTTGTATCTCTTTTTTTAAGTTCTTTAATCACACTAAATATTTTTGCGTGTGATCCTGATGCACCTCTTAAATAATTATGAAGTTCTTTTTCTCCATCAACACTAAAACCAATTGAAAACGCGTCGAGTGATGCGATCTTATCAATTGTATCTGAGTTCCAAGCAAGGGCATTACTAATAATTCCAAGTTCCATTTCTTCAGATTTTATTTTTTTAGAAATTTCAAACCAGTCTTTTCGCAGGGTTGGTTCTCCTCCAGAAAGAACAACTAAGTCAAATCCAATATTTGCAATTTGATCAACAAGGTTGAGTGATTCATTAGTATTTAGTTCATTTGCTCGTGCATTTATTGCATCAGAACCACAATGAATACATTTTGAATTACATTTAAGTGTATATTCCCACACTGCAACTTTTGGATCTAATTTTACTTTGGTCATATTTAATCAATTATTTTTCTTTAGGTTTTCTTTTTTCATTGTATTAATTATTAACTATTATCTTTATTTGCTTGAGAATTTACTTGAAAAATTATTCCTTTTGTGTATCCGCCCATTTCAAATCTGTCTAATTCTTGATTTCCTATATGTTCTTTGATTTGGTGTTTATCTATTAGTCCCCAGTGTCTTTTGAATGATTCTAGTTTTGAACAATAATGTCTTTTTAATTTTTCTTTTAGTTCTCTGTGTCTTTCAATGATTCCATGCCAATTCATTCCACCATCATCATAATCATCATCATAGTAATTGAATCTGTTTTTTTGGGCAAGTTCATAAAGTTTTTGTCCTTCTTTAAATCTGCTTAATTTGTTTTTTATAAGTTCATCAAGAAGTCTTTTTTCAGGACTGTTTAAAACAAGTTCGTAGTATTTATCTTTTCCTTTTTTCTCTCTTATTTCTCTTCTTCTTTTTTCAAATATTGATTCTGCATTGTCTTCAGTTTCATCTTTATTTTTGTTTTCTTTTTCTTTTTTATCTTGTGGTGATTCAATTAGTTTTTTATTAACCGGGTTAATTGTTTTAAGAAATTCATATTCTTTGCTGTAGGGTCTTAAATAATCAACCAAAGGTTGCTCTTCATCTGAGAAATCTTCTCCCGAATAATAGATCACTTTGTCCATCTTCATATCTTTTGCAACTTGCATTATGCTTTCGTGTAATTTTTCAATGAGTTTATTTGAATCTTTGTTTGGTTGTTCAAGAAGATTTTTTTGGATAAATTCTCCTGTGTATATTGCATCAACAAGTAAACATTGATCTCCTGTTTTTATATCAAACACATCAACAAGTACTGCAACTCCTTGAGCATCTTGTTCATATCCGTCTCGTTCTGGAATTAGGTGAAGTAAACCGATCGCTTCATTTAATAGATATTTTACACAGGGAAAACTCGAGTCTGCACGAGGATAAAATATTCTTGATCCTAGATTGTCTTGGTGAAATAAATCTTCTAGTGTTCCTTTTTGAATTTTAAATTTTAAATTATCCATTGTTTGATTTAGTTCTTCGTTTTCAACAGGCATTATTCCATATTCTTTTCCAAGACTAAAGTTTTTAGAAAATATTTCTCCTTTAAGATATTTGTCCACTATAAAATGAATTGTTGGGTGAACTCTTCCAAACTGATTTGCACGTAGTTCATATAACATTACTAATTTTTTAAATTCAACATTTGTTAAATCAAAATTATAATTTTCTTTAAGTTGCTCAATTATTTTTTCTTTACATTCATCCTTCCATTTGCCATTGAGATCAAGTTCTGGTAATTCTTTTTCGTCCATCAATACTCTTGCAACTTTATATTCGCGCATTAAGTTCATTTTTTTCTGAACATGCATATCTGAGTTTATTACTTCTTTAATTTTTGATGTGCTGATATTCTCAAGTCTTGTTTTTACCATTTCTACTGCAAGTTCTACATATTTATCATAATCAGTTCCGTGGTGAATTACATCCCAGAGCACATGTTCAATTGAAAATTTGTATATTTGATCTGATAATTTAAATACATTGTTTGCGTGTTTTACAGGATTCACTCTTGCTTCTTTTGTTTTATGAAATTCTGAAAAGAAGTCCATGTCATCATTTGAAGTGACTCTTTCTTGTTCTTTTGTTTCGCTTGCTCTTTTTCTTAGCAAGTTGTCAAAGTAAAAACTTACATCTATCATTTCATCAAGATAATTTCTTTGTAATGCTTTTATTGATTGATCTGAGAATTTATCTAAGAGGCGAATTTTATTTTCTGCAACATGAGTAAATCTATCTAGCCAAGAGTCAAATTTTTCAGGAAACTGTTCCAGCATTATTAAGCCGTCATCAAAAAAACTCGCGCCAGGTTCACCAAAACTTCTAATTAAATTCATTCCAATTGCGTGATATTTTTCACGCAGCTTACTTGGAAGTTTCATTTCTTTTCCATGTCTGAATGCATAATGTCTTCCTGCTCGAGGGTTTATTTTTGCAATGTCGAGGAGGTATTGTAGGAAAGGTCTTTGATCTCCGCAATTATTTTTCTTTGCATCTGTAACCCAATAAAGATAATCAATTCCATTTATTCCGTGTTCAGAAATTATTGTTGCTTGTTTTAATATTAATGGAACTTCACATTCTAAACCTTCTTTTTTTAGATTTTCAATTTTTCCGATAAATCTACGAATTGAATCTTGGCTGTCGGGTTTAAGCCAATATTCTCTTATTTTTAATGCTTGTTCATAACAGTTGATTGCAAGCTCTGAAATGTCGCCGAGGTCAACTAGTTTTCGTAGTTCATCTACTATTGCAAGTTCTCCAAAATTAAATGGTCCGTAATTGTCAATGTATTTTTGTGCTTTTGATAATCTGATGTATGTAGGAATTAAGTCAGGATCTTGTTCTAATATTTCAAGAATCTCGTCTAAATTTTTTAAATAACTGTGCGCATTACTGCCGCTCCCTGTTAAGCCGACTATTTCAATAAAATCTTTTTTATATTTTTCAAATATATTTTCTTTAGGAATTATTGTCCAGGTATTGCCTATTCTTTCTTTTTTGTATGGTTTAAATAAGTCAAGAAACTCTTTTAATTCATAGTCTTTTAAAACTCTTTCATCGTCGTGGAAATGACCTCTTGCTTTTCTTATTTGCATTTCAGTAAAAGCTAAAATAATATCTTCTGGTTCTGAGTGCATATTGTTAAAATATTGGTCGAATATTGTTTGTATTGCGTGTCTTTTTTCAGAATTATTTGAAACATAGATTTGTTGTGATGTTTTCAATATGTTTAAACTAAGTTCGCTTATTTCTTTGAAGCGATCTAATTCTTCTTTGTTAAGTTTTGTTCCTTCAATTAGTTCATATTCTACATTTCCATGTTCGCTACAATTTCCTTTAATTAAATTTATTAGTCTTGGCGCGATTAGTTTTTCGTAGAATCCGTATGCGGGAATTATTCCTCTTTCGTTGATAGTCCATTTATCGTTCATATATTTTTTTACTTCGTCTTTAATTTCTTTAGGAGTATAATTTTTTGATGATGAATTAAGTAGGTTTAGTTTTTTATTTTCTTTTTCTGATTTTGTTTTAAATAGTTTATATCTTCGAGAAAAATGTTTTACTAATTTGTCGAGTGATTTTCCTTTAGGAACAACCACTTCAGAAAAAGTAATTTTTGGTTTTTCTTGTTCTTGTTCTTCATCAATTTCTTTAAACATAATGATTACCTCTTAAACTCGGCATGTTTCTTCAAGAGTTTGTTTAGTTCCAGATATAGAATGAACTCTTCTTTGTGGAAATTTTGCTATGTTTGATTCATCTACATTAAGTGCAGCATAGTCTGTTCCAAGAATAGGTAGTACTTTTGATTCACAATTAATATGGAATTCTCTTTCTGATATGCTAACATCATCGTGTGATGCATAAAAACCTAGTACTTTTTTTTCTTCGCATTTTGTTGTTGCTTTTACAACTAGTCCGCGAACTTCGAGTCCTGTTGGAATTTCAGAAATATTTTTTTCATTTTCTTTTAATCTAAGTTCTGAATAACCTCTTGTGAATACTGCGCTGGTTGTCACATCTGATTCGAATCCGTTTTGTGTTGCATATCTTTTTGCAGTTGTTTTTGATGAGAATACTTTATCTTTTACGCCTGGTACTTCCCAGATTGTTCTAAATATTGATAATCTATACATTTAATTAGCCCCCTAATTACTTTAATGTGCTTAGTTTCACCTATATATTATATAAATTTAACCAATATTACTACTTTAAAGTACTAAATAAGCGAAAGCTTTATAAATGCCACCACCCTTCCTAGACATAAAATGGCATTCTCAAAATCCAAAAATAAAAAGAAAAATTCAAGTACGCCTAAAGAAAAAGGTAAGATCAGAAAAGGTCTAGAATCTTTAGTTAAACGATATGTACCTTTAGGAGCAGTTGTCGCTTTTGAAACACCTATTCACGAAGGATTACATGCAGGTCTTGCAGAGATTTTGCCTGGAACAGATTGTCAAGGTGTAGTTCTTAGTGGAGATTCAATATCGTCTCATATTTTTCCATGGCTTACAGCTGGATATTATCAAGTTGAAAACCTTGGGCCTGGAGTTGGCGGTTATGCTAAACTTGCAATGCTGGATGATGGAATTGTTGCGCATTTAAGTCAAGCAGTAGCAATAGCAGGACCTGAAGTTGCAACAATGGGTGTTATGTTTTATCTTGCAGGCAGAGCAATGAATCTTGCAAGAGAAGGTGGAAAGAAAATTTATTCTACTGCAACAGGTTTAACATCAATGGCACTTGCGGCATCAACTTATCATTATTGGAAACTAAGTTCATTTTCACCATCTGGTGGAAAGGATCATTTCTTATTTACAAAAACTCTTGCAGCTGCAGTAATGCCTGACGCTGCTGCAGAATATGCTGCAATTCCTTTAACAATAGTTGGCGCGTCTGCAATGGTTTACGGTGGAATTTACATTGCAAGTAAGATGGATAAAAAATTCAATGGAGACAGCGAAGAAAAACCTAAACAGAAATTAAGCACTTACCAACGTAGTGTCCAGGAAAGAGCAAGTGAAACAAAACAAGAAGGAAGATCTAAGTATAATCCTATGAAATATTTATCAAAAATAAAATTACCAAAGTTTGGTAAAAATAAATAATTTTAATTTAGTTTAATTTAATATTTTTTTTAAACAATTTTAAATTTTTTAATTCAATTTTAATTTTCAAAACAAATATTTGAGGTAGAATGAACATGTATAATCCACTAAAAAAAACTTATAATGCTGTTGGAGATAAACTATTTAGTGCAGCAGTTGGAATTGAAGCAATGTTAGGTTTTCCAATGACTGCACTAGCTGGCGAAGCAACCAATGTTGATAATGAAAGTAAAATTGGAGCTATAATGTGGGGAGGATCTGCGATCGCATTCGGATGGTTATCTATGGGTAAGTTTGCAGAAGCTCGAAAAGCAGAACCTGGAAAAAAGAAACATAAATATATGGTTGGCACAGGATTTGCTATAGCATCTTTAGGATTTGCATATTCTGCAGTTACTAATTTTTCTTATTGATTTTTAATTTCTTTTCATATTTTTTCAAATTTTATAATTCTAATTTCTTTTATTATTTTCCGATTTCTCAAAACATTTAATCAATGCTAACAAAACATATGACTTATAAGAGTTAATTATTTATAGCACCGAAAATTTTTCAATATACATGAAAGATATTATTATCAAAGGAGCACGTGAACATAATCTAAAAAACATCGATATTACTCTTCCTAGAGATAAATTCATTGTAATTACAGGTCTTTCTGGAAGCGGTAAATCAACATTAGCATTCGATACAATATATGCGGAGGGTCAAAGAAGATATGTTGAATCTTTAAGCTCATATGCAAGGCAATTCTTAGGGCTCATGAGTAAACCAGATGTGGATAGCATTGAAGGTCTAAGTCCAGCAATTTCTATTGAACAAAAAACAACTAGTAAAAATCCCAGATCTACTGTTGGAACTGTTACTGAAATCTATGATTACCTCAGACTCCTTTTTGCAAGAATTGGAACGCCTCATTGTCCTAAACATAATATCAAAATCGAATCTCAATCTCCTGAAAGAATGGCAAGAAGAATTGAAGAAGATTTCAAAGGAACTATTACAATTCTTGCTCCAATAATAAGACAAAAAAAAGGAACTTATGAAAAACTTTTAACAGACCTCAATAAAGATGGTTACATTAGAGCAAGAGTAAATAAAAAGATTATCAGAACTGATGAAAAAGTTGAGCTTGCAAGATATGAAAAACACGACATTGATGTTGTGATTGACAGAGTTTCAACAAATGAACATTCAAGACTGGTCGAAGCTTTAGAAAATGCATTATTAAAATCTGAAGGTCTTGTAATTGTATCGCAAGATGAAGATAAAAAAAATAAAGACAAAAAATCAAAACCTGTAGAAAAAATTTATTCTGCAAATCTTGCTTGTCCTAAGTGTGGCATATCATTTGAAGAACTTCAACCAAGAATGTTTTCGTTCAATAGTCCGTTTGGTGCATGTGATGTATGCCACGGTCTTGGAATTAAAATGGAGTTTGATCCTGATCTCATTATTCCCAATAAAGATTCGTGCATTGCCGACGGTGCAGTTATGCTTTACCGAAACGCAATTGATGGTTGGCGTGGTCAATATTTAGGAATTGTTGCAAAACATTTCAAATTTGATATTTTTACTCCTATGAATAAACTTACAAAAAAACAATTTAATGCTTTAATGTATGGTTCTGATGAAACAATAAATTTCAAAATGACCATGAAAAACGGAGATGCAAATTGGTCTCATAAAGGAAATTGGGAAGGTTTAGTTCCTCAGTCAGAAAGATTGTATCACCAAACAAATTCTGATTATCGAAGAAGAGAACTTGAAAAATACATGCGTATTTCTCCATGCCTGGCGTGTAAAGGTAAACGTCTTAAGGATAAAGTTCTTGCAGTACGAATTAACAACAAGTCAATTATTGACGTTACTGATTTTTCAATTGGAGACTGTATTGAATTCTTCAACAAAATAAAACTTTCAAAAAAACAAACAGAAATTGCAAAGCAAGTACTAAAAGAAATAAAAGAACGTCTAAGTTTTTTAGATAAAGTAGGCCTTACTTATTTGACTTTGTCAAGAAATGCAGGAACTCTTTCAGGCGGTGAAGCTCAAAGAATTCGTCTTGCAACTCAAATTGGTTCAAATTTGATGGGAGTCATATACATTTTGGACGAGCCATCTATTGGTCTTCATCAAAGAGATAATCAAAGATTGATTAGCACACTTCATAGATTAAGAGATATTGGTAATACTTTAATTGTTGTCGAACACGACGAGGATACTATTCGAAATGCAGATTTTGTTGTAGATATTGGTCCTGGTGCAGGAGTTCATGGTGGTAAGATTACTGCAATTGGAACGCCACAAGAAATCGAAAAAAATCCTAAATCAATGACTGGTCAGTATTTATCAAATAAATTATCAATTCCGACTCCAAACCATGAGAATCGAAGAAAATTTACAAAAAGTATTGTTGTTTCTGGTTGTACTCATAATAATTTAAAAAACATAAGCGCAGAAATTCCATTAGGAGTTCTTACCTTAATAACTGGAGTTTCTGGTAGTGGAAAGTCAACTTTGATTTATGAAATTTTATACAAAGCTCTTATGAGAAAACTTCACGGTTCAAAAGCAACTCCTGGAAAACACAAATCATTAACAGGCTCTGCCAATGTCGATAAAGTTATTGTTATTGACCAATCTCCTATTGGTAAAACTCCGAGGAGTAATCCTGCAACTTACACCAAAGTTTTTGATGAAGTTAGAAAGATTTTTGCACAGACTAGAGAATCTAAGATGCGCGGTTACAAACCTGGACGTTTTTCATTTAATGTTCCTGGTGGAAGATGTGAGGCTTGCCAGGGTGATGGATTATTAAAAATCGAAATGAATTTCTTGCCTGATGTTTATGTTGAATGTGAAGAGTGCAAGGGAAAACGCTATAATGCAGAAACTTTAGAAGTTAGGTACAAAGGAAAGTCTATTGCTGATGTTTTAGCAATGAGTGTTGAAGCAGCATTGGAATTATTTGAAAACATTCCTGCAATTAAAAGAAAATTAACAACTCTTAAGCGAGTTGGTTTGGAATACATAAAACTTGGTCAGAGTTCAATAACTTTGTCAGGCGGAGAAGCACAAAGAATCAAACTTACAAGAGAGCTTTCAAAACATGCTACTGGAAAAACATTATACTTGCTTGACGAACCAACTACAGGGCTTCATTTCCACGACGTAAATAAGTTAATAAAAGTTTTAAACGATCTTGTAGATAAAGGAAATAGTGTTGTAGTAATAGAACATAATCTGGATGTAATAAAATGCGCAGATCATATTATTGATCTTGGTCCTGATGGAGGAGATAATGGCGGAGATATATTAATTGCAGGAACTCCAGAAGATGTTGCAAAGTGTAAGAAAAGTTATACTGGTCAGTTTTTAAAAACAGAACTAGCTAAATCTAAATTGCAAACGAAACCAACTAAAAAACCAACTAAAAAACCAACTAAGAAATAAACCAACAAAAACAAAAAATGATAAATTCATCAATACTTGCTAACTTGCCAAAAAATCCTGGATGTTATTTATTCAAAGACAATTCTAAAAAAATTATTTACATTGGTAAAGCAAAAAATATTAAAAAAAGAGTTTCTAGTTATTTTCAAAAAAAGCATGATGACAAAAAGACATTAGTGCTTGTAACTAAAATAGCACATATTGATTTTGTGATTACAGATTCAGAGGTTGAAGCATTACTGCTTGAAAACAATTTAATAAAAAAACACAAACCTAAGTATAACATAGATCTTAAAGATTCAAAGCGCTACGCATTTATTCAAATTACTGACGAGGAATTTCCAAGAATTCTTCTTGCCAGAACCAGATCCCCTAATAAATCTGCTGATAATTCAATAAATAAAAATTCTTTATTCTTCGGACCGTTCATATCTGGTTCAACCAGAGATAATCTTATTCAGTTATTAAGAAAAGTTTTCAAAATTCGCACATGCAGAAGAATGCCTAAAAAAGCATGTTTGAGATATCATATTAATTTATGCGATGCTCCGTGCATAGGTAATATTTCAAAACTTGAGTACAATAAAAAAATAAAAAATGCAGTTTTGGTGCTAAAACAAAAAAATACAGATCTTATCAAGAAATTAGAAAAAGAAATGACTGCATTTTCTAAAAAATTAGATTTTGAGCATGCAATGGAGTTAAAAGCACAGATTAATTCTATTAATTGGCTTAGTGAACGTCAAAAAATGGAGCGAAATAAAAATTATGATGAGGATATTTTGAATTATATAGTCGACGATAATACTCAGAAAGTTTATCTTATTTTATTTAATATTTACAAAGGGACTTTAATTAACAAGCAGGAATTCGAGTTTGATTTTTATGATGGGTGCATTGAAGATTTTATACTGAGGTATTATTCAGACAACGCAGCTCAAATTCCAAAAGAACTTATTCTTCCAATAAAACTGTCAAAACCTTCAGGGGAGTTTTTAAAATTAAAATTATGCAAACAAGAAAACAAGAAACTCGAGTCAAAGAATGCACCTAATTTTATAGTTACAGTTCCTAAAATAGGTGAGAAAAAACAATTGTTAGAATTAGTAACTAAAAATATTGAATTATCTTTCTTTGCAGCAGATAAAAAATTAAAAGATCTACAAAATAAGTTAAAACTTAACGATTCGCCTAATATTATTGAGTGTTTTGATGTTTCTCATATTTCTGGTACTTCTACTGTTGCTTCAATGGTTCAATTCAGAAACGCAAAACCATTTAAGCAAAATTATCGAAGGTTCAAGATTCGCTCAGTTGATGGTGCTGATGATTTTAAGTCTATTGCAGAGGTTGTAAGAAGAAGATATTCTCGTCTAAAATCTGAAAATGAAGAGTTTCCAAATCTTATTTTGATTGACGGAGGCAAGGGTCAGTTAAGTGCAGCATTGGCAGAATTAAAAGCGTTAAATGTTAAGATTCCCATAATTTCAATTGCAAAAAAGTTTGAAGAGGTATACATTCCAGGATCTAAATTCCCTCTAAAGATCGAAAGGAAAAGCGAAGCTTTAAAACTTTTACAAAATTTAAGAGACGAAGCTCACAGATTTGCAATAGCATATAATAGATTATTAAGAAGGAAAAAATTAAATATATCTAAGTAAGGTACAATAAGTGCATTACTACCTTGGCATAATGGTTAAATTCGTAGAATTTAATTATTTCAAAGCTTGCTTTGATGAATTCAGCAAGGAGTGAAACGAGTTGCTGAGTTAGTGCAGAAAAATACCTGATTCATGCAAGGTATTTTTCGATATGTAAAATTCATAGAATTTTATAAATTGCCGTAGTAATGCAAAAGAAATGCTTTAATAATCAAAAATAAAAAATTACAACAACAATGGCACAGACGAATTTTTTCATTACATTCAAAAATCCTGCTCGGCATTCATCTGGAACTCCTGCCTCGCCCGGCCTTGTTGTAATTTTTAACTAACTAACAAAATGAAATTCAAATTAAAATCCGACTTTGATCCTAAAGGATCTCAACCTGCCGCAATAAAAAAGCTAGTCACAGGTCTAAAAAATAAAAAAAAGTATCAAACTCTTTTAGGAGTTACTGGTTCTGGTAAAACTTTTACTGTTGCAAATGTAATCCAGCAAATTCAAAAGCCAACTATTGTTATTGCACATAATAAAACTCTTGCAGCACAGTTGTATAATGAATTCAAAGATTTCTTTCCAGAAAATCGTGTTGAATATTTCGTTTCTTATTATGATTATTATCAACCAGAGTCTTACATTCCGTCTAAAGATCAGTATATTGAAAAAGATGCTCAGATTAATCCTAAGATTGAGCAGATGCGTCTTGCAGCAACAGCGTCGTTATTAAGCAGAAATGATGTGATTGTTATTGCTTCTGTTTCTTGTATTTACAATGTTGGTAATCCTGAGTATTACAAAGGAATGGGTTTTGATTTAGATGTTAAAAAAACTGTTTCAACAAATCTAAGAAATCATCTTATTTCAAAACTTGTCGAATCTCAATATGAGCGTAATAATATGGAACTCATGCCTGGAAGATTTAGAGTTAAAGGAGATACTATTGATTTTATTCCTGGTTATTTTGATAACATTATTCGAGTTGAACTTGCAGGAGATAAGATTGATCGTATTGTTGAACTTGATAAAGTTACAGGTAATGTTGTTGATAAGTTTGATTATTTCTTTGTGTATCCTGCAAAACATTTTGTTATGCCTGAAGAAAAAACAAAAGCAGCGCTTCAAAAGATTCGTGATGAACTCGACGAAACCTTGCCAAATCTTGATATGATTGAAGCACACAGATTAAAACAAAGAACTATGTATGATCTTGAAATGATTGAAGAAACTGGTTTTTGTAAAGGTATTGAAAATTACTCTATGCATTTAGAGGGTAGGGATCCAAAAACTCGTCCGTTTTGTTTACTTGATTATTTTTCTGAAGATTGTTTAATTGTTATTGATGAAAGTCACCAAATGCTTCCTCAAATTAGAGGTATGTTTAATGGTGATCGTGCTCGTAAGAAAAATCTTATTGATTATGGATTTAGACTTCCAAGCGCTCTCGAAAATCGTCCTTTACAATTTAATGAATTTGAAAATATCATGAGTGATAATTCTGTTTTATTTGTTTCAGCAACTCCTGCAAATTATGAACTTGAACATTCACAGCAAGTAGTCGAGCAGATTATTCGTCCAACAGGTCTTGTCGATCCTTTAGTATTTGTTCAACCAAGTGAAGGCCAAATTGATAATTTAAAACAAGAAATAGCAACTGCAATCAAACGTGGTGATCGCGCACTTGTAACTACAATTACCAAAAAGCTTGCAGAGGAACTTGCTGAGTTTCTTGCAAAAGAAGGTATTAAAACAAGGTATCTTCATTCTGAGATTGATACTATTGAACGTACTGAAATTATTCGTGAGCTTAGACTGGGCAAGTTTGATGTGCTTGTAGGAATTAATTTGCTGCGAGAAGGATTGGACATTCCTGAAGTTGGTTTTATTGGAATTTTAGATGCTGATAAAGAGGGCTTTTTACGTGATGCTCGAAGTCTTATTCAAATTATTGGAAGAGCTGCAAGAAATATTAATTCTAAAGTTGTTTTGTATGCAGATAGGATGACTGATTCAATTATAAAAGCGCTTGGTGAAACAAAACGGAGAAGAGAACTTCAGTTAAAACATAATAAAGATAATAATATTACTCCAAAAACTATTATTAAAGCAATTAAGGAGAAAGTTGTTGAGATTAAAGACACGAAACATATTCCTAAGAGCGACATTCCTAATCTTATTGTTGAGCTTGAAGCAGATATGACCGAAGCTGCAGATAAACTTGATTTTGAAACTGCAATTCATTTAAGAGACCAAATAAAAAACTTGAATAAGAAATTAACTGAAAAACCAAAAGAGAAAGTTAAATCAAAAAAGAAATAATAATAAAAATAATAACCAAAAAAGAAATAAAAAATTAAAAAAATTCAAACCAAAGTTATCTTTTATTATCCTTTAACAGTATAAACTGTTTGTGTTGGATATGCAAATTCTAATTTATTTTTATTAAACTGTTTTAGTATTTCCATATTCATTTCTGTTTGCGTTTCTAATATGTCTGAACTTTTCTTAATGTAATAAATAAACATTATTCCGAGTGCAGAATCACCAAATGCATTAAAAGATAGCTTAAAATCTTTATTGATCTTTTTGTTTTTCTTTGCAATATCTTTCAAAAGCTTCATTGCTTTTTCCATCTGTGCAGGTTTTGTATCATAAGTCAAACCTAAGTTCAATACAACTTTCCGAGAAGGCTCGCGTGTAACATTCTCTACAGGATTTCCTGCAAATGAAGAGTTCGGTATTGTTACAATTCTTCCTTCTAATGTTTTTAATCGAGAACTTCTAAGTCCAATTTCTACAATTGTTCCGTCGTATCCTGATACTTTTACTCGATCATTAAGTTTGAATGGTTTGTCTACAAAGATTGTTATTCCGCCAAATACATTTGATACGGTATCTTTTGCAGCCATTGCTAAAGCCAAACCTCCAATTCCTAAGCCTGCAAGTAGTGCTCCCACATTGTATCCTGCATTGTTAAGGGCTACAAGTATTGCAATTATCCAAATTATTATGTTGGTTCCAGTTTTTACTATTGGTAGAATTTGATCGTCTAAATCTGTGTCTGTTTTATCTGCTAATGGTACTAAGTATTCTGTATAAAATGAATCAAATAATCTTGTGATTAGCCATGCTACATTGATAACAATTAGTACTTGGAAAACATTTCCAAACCATGCACTCATACCTTCTGTTAATGTCAGCCGCGTTGTAGCATACCATATTCCAAATAGTGTTAGTGCAAATACAATTGGCTCTTCTATCATGTCTACAATTATGTCGTCTAGTTTTGTTTTGGTTTTACTTGCAAACTTTTTAACAACATTTCCAAAGAACCAGTATAATATTTTTCCAACAACTACTGCACCGAGTATTATAAGAAGTGCGTAAGCCCATTGTTCTACTGTATTTCCATAATATGTTTTAATTAATATTTCTTGAAGCATTATTAGACCCCCTGTATAAATAGTATAATTAATAGTTTAATTCAAATATAGATTTAGCTTTGTTTTTATAAATTTTATTGAAAATTGCTATTTAATCAAGTTAATTAGTTCTTCTGTAGAATAAACAATAATAGAATTTTGGTTTTTTAATTTTTTGTCATTACTCCAGATTGCACAATTTAATTTTAGTGCAAGTGCAAAATAATCTACATCATTTTCATCTGGACAAATAATCTTAGCAGAATTAATAAATAAATCAGTCTATTCATTAGGTATTAGTTTAATTTTTTTCTTTAAAATTTTAATAAATTTTTCAAAATCTATGTCTGTTCTATCTGTTTTACTAAGAATTAGTTCTTTGTATTTATCAAATTCTTCGAATATGTATTCTGGTGCAAAAAATCTAAACTGCTCTTTAAAAAATAGGTCTTCAGTTATTCCTTTTTTTATAAGTGCAGCAAATAATATATTTGCATCTACAATTAAGTCCATTAATTAGATCGTCTCCTAGCCAATTTTTTATTTAGCTCTCTGCCTAATCTAATTGCATCTTGTTCTGTAAATTTGCTTTTTGATTTCATTTTTTTTAATAATTCTAAATCAGATATTTTATCATCAAATGCATGTCTTGCTACAGCACTCCAATTTATTTCACCAAATGACTCCATTTTATGCTTCAGTTCAGAAGGAACTGATAGTGTTATATTTACCATTTTCTCACCCGTGTGTGTACACATATGTGCACATAATATAAATAAATACACTAAGAAATATATAAATGTTTCTATTATAAGCTAGAAATTTTTAGTCAAAAATAGAATAAGTTAAAAAATTTTAAAAAAAATTATTCTTGTGGTTTGTATTTTTCCATTGCTTTTGCAACATCTTTCATAGCATCACTTGTTTTTAATAAACTTGCTAGACCTTCGTCTTGAGCCAGTAAATTTCCAACTGCTTGTTCAAGAACATCAGTCATGGTTGTACTATACATTGCAGCATATACTTTTAGTCCTTTAAACAATGGCGCATCCATAGTTAAAGTTAATCTTTTCTTTTCATATTCTGTCATTTTATTTCCCTCCCGAAATATTCAATTAAATAATAAAAAATTAAAATAATTAAAGCAGTTCTCCTTCTAACTCTTTAAACTTTTCATAAACTCCTTCTTTTACCGCTGCAAAGAACTTAGGTGTATTGAAATGTTCAACTGTACTTCCCATGTCTTCAAAACATCGTCCAGGTAAACAGTCATCATCTTCTGTAAATCCTAATCCAAAGTCCATTTGTCTAGTCATTAGTGCTGCTTTTACACCAATATTTTTAATTTCATCTGAACTTACATCAGAATCATATAATCTATTATACAACTCAGTAATTTCATCAAAGTTTACTTTTGCAAATTTGCAGATTCCATTCATGTCGTAAAGTATCATTTTTGCTCCACGTGCAATGTTTTCTACCCATTCTTCTACAGTATTTTCTGCTCCTGGATACCATGCTCTATTGTATGTGTCAATTGACATGTGTGGTCCTGTTGCTGCAAATGCATAACCAATATTTAGTTGTCCTGGATATGCTGCCATTTCTACTCCTTTTACATGCATTGCATTTGATGCATTGTTTGAGTATCGCGCAACTCCTTCTTTTAGGTCGTGCACTCCGTCTGCAATTTTCATTAAGATTTCTTTTGCAAATTCAAAATCTCCAAATCGATTTTCTTGTTCCATTAAATAACCAATACCTACTCCTGCAGACATTGAATCCATTCCAAGTCCGTCAGCAAGTTCAATTAGTTGCATCATTTGTTCAATATCATTTATTTCTAGATTTGGTCCGAGTAATTGTCCTGGTTCAAAATCTAACTTTCCTAAAATCCGATCGCCTTTTTGAATTTCTTTCCAACATTTTACTCCGCATCCTTGACATCCTTTGTCTTTAATTGAGTATCCTGCTTCTTCCAAATTTGCACGTAATAATTTTTGTGTTTCTGGATCAGATCCTCTTTGAAAATTTTCATGAATATTTACTCTTTTAGGTTCCATACTTAGAATATTTGCTTGGAATGTTCCTAGTTGTCTGTATTTTTTTGTTCGATTTCCTCGAGCAATTTCTTTATTCAACTCAACAACATTTCCAATATTTGCTTTTCCATCTCCACCTTTAACAACAACACCTAAAATGTTTTTGCTTCCAAGTACTGCACCCATTCCTCCTCGTCCTGCAAATCTCATGTGTTTTGTTCCATGTTTTAATTGATCATATGTACTAAACGCAATGCTTGCAAACCGAACAAGATTTTCTCCTGCAGGTCCAATAACTGCGTATGCAGATTTTTCATGTTTTCCTGCTAAGTATTTTACTTTTTCATCTGTGGTCATTCCAACAAGATCTGTCGCATCTTCAATACTAACATTGCCGTTTTCTATAACCAAGTATGAAGGAGTTTCACATTTTCCAATTAAATGGATTGAATCTAAATCGCATTTTCTAATTTCTCCACCTAGTCCTCCGCTTGACGCTGAGTAAAATATTCCATTTGTTCCAACTTCACTTGTTTTTAGCGGACTCAAACCTGACACGATTGTTCTTTTTGATGTCATTAGTTTGCTTCCTGTAAAGCATCCGATATCAAAGCATAATAAGTTTCGTGGATCATATGCATCTGTTAAATCAGGATTTCTATCAAGATGATTTCGAATTTCATGTATTGCATTTCCATATCCGCCTAATGTTTCCTCGAGACTGCAGTCTGCAGCATCTTTAGCATTAATAGATGTTGCTCCATTTGTTAAGTTGATATTTAATTTTTTAATTAGTTTTTTTGGTTTGTTTTCATTTGTCATCTTTTTTCCTCGCCTTGTTTTAATTTTTATTAGTTTATTTTTTCTTCTGATTTTTTTTAATTATAATTTATTCAGCAAACATTTTTCCTATTGTGCTTCTATTGAGCCAATATTGATGATCTTGAGTCATTTGTTCTTGATTTAAAAAATATATTCTATCCAGTTTTTCATATGATGTTTGAATATCTTTTGCTTTTTTTCCCACAAGAACTCCATATGTTTCGAATTGATCTAGTTTGTGCTTTTTGATTTTTGCACTTTTGGATCCTGTTAAAACTTTTGCAAGCGTGCTTACTCCAAATCTTCCTTTTGCTTCAACTAAACATTCAATCATACTATCCATTGTTGCTTGTTCTTCTTCGGTTAGCTCTGTATTTTCTATTTTGTCAAAATGATTCTCGAGCATTTTCATTGCATATTCATGTCTTGGAGATTGATTTTTTTCAGGTTCGTAGTCGCATCCTTTTGCTGTTGAGTGTCCTTCAGAAAATTTATTACAAACGCACCATTCCATTCCTTTCGGCGTTTCGAAACCTTTGTATCCTGGCACGTAGGTATGATCTTCATTATTTAGTGTAGCATCCATTATCATCCATGCAACAATTACGTCTTTGAAATCATTTTGTAAGTATGAACTGTATTTTGAAATAAGTGCTTTTTCTTTATCATCTTCAGAAGACATCATGGAGTAAGAATATACTGTTCTATGTTCAAAATCTCCTCGTAATGCATATACTATTCCTGCATTTTTAACAACATTTTTTTTATTAGAGAAAGCAGCAAATCTTTTAGTTAATCCTGCAAAGTATTGATCGTGAGCTTCTTGATTTTTAGTATGCATTCCCCATAATTGATCTGCAAGTTCATCTCGAGTTAAATCTTCTAGATTAAAATTATCCTTATCTTTTTTCATTCGTGCGAATAGTTTTGCTTTAAATTCTTCTTCTGTTATTTCTTGGATTGGTTTCATTTTATTTCTTGCCTTTTTCTTTTTTAATTATTATTTTCAATTTCAATTTGCTCTGGTTTATTTTCTGCATCACAAATTATTGTTTTTTCTAAATTATCTTGTATAAATTTAATTACCCAGTCATTGTCATCAACAACTTTCGAATAAAAGTTAAGAACCTGATCTGGTTGAGCTTTTAAGAATTTCATAACTTCATCAAGTGTTTTCTGCGGACCAACTAGCATTGGCAGTTCTTGATCTACTCGTTTACCAATTCCTGTAAATTTTGAATAAATGCAAGATGGGTTTTTTATTTGATCAAGCACAGTTAGAATTTGTTCTTTGTCTATTGCACCATCGGGAAAATCAAATTTTTCATGACTCGCATATTCTTTTTTGATCTTGTTTAGCACAGCTCTTTTTTTTGGTTTGTAATTTAGTATGTATAAGCATTTTGAATGTTGCAATGATCGTTTAGCAAACATTTTAATTGTTTCTGGAATCTGTTTTTCTGATTTACCAAAGAATAATCCTGATTCGTATGTGAAATCGTGTTCTGAAAGAGAAGGTTTATTTGCTTTCCATAAAACACTGGATTCCATTATGTTTAGTCCAAACGGTTTAAGTTCTTTATCATGTGTTTCGCTTAAGCGGTTTGGTTGTACATATACTCCGACACAGTCAGATTTTACTTTCTTAACAAGTTCTGCAATCCTATCATTAGAATCTGCATATTCTTCTTTTGCATGCTTCAAAACTCTTTGTTTTACTTTCCCATTTGCTCGTTTGAGTGTTAGTATTTTTTGTTTACCTTTGACTCCTGTAAGTGAATATGTTTTGACAACAGGCATGCCAAATATTGATTTCCAGTAATTTGAATATTTTGGATGTAGGACCATAAATATTTTTTCAGCGTTTTCTGTTGTAGTAAAATTATTATGTTCCACTAGGTTTGTAATTTTTCTTCCAATTTTCTTTTGATTTTCTGTTGCATCATCATGTAAAAAGCACAATCCTCTATCTGGATAATCACAGTATGCTTCAATAACCCTAAGAATTCTTTCATCAGCTCTAAAATTAGCATTTTCCACTTTACCGGTTTCAGTCTCAATATACTTGCCATCAAGCAAAAAATCCAGAACATAATTTTCTGCTATGTCTCTTTCTTTCGGATCATCACTTCCATGACGTGGACCTAGATTTAGATATCTATCATTCATATACGCAACAACTTTCTTTTCCAATGGTGAAGATCCGAATATTCCTGGCATTTTATTGTTCACCTTTTGATTCTGCATAAGCTTCTCTTGCATATTTCAAAACTTTCTTCTTAACTTTTCCATTTGCTCGTCTAAGTGTTAGTTTTTTGAACCATCGTTCTCCTTTAAATTTATATTTTTCAATTCTTTTTTTACGTAAGTTTAATATTGCCAAACCTTCATAGTTTGGATCAAGCACCACCAAAACATTTCCTGCATATTCTGCATTTGTAAATTCAGTTTCCTCAACTTTTCTTATCAGTTTTCTTGCAATTCTTTTATGCATATCTGTTGGATTTTCGTGTAAGAATACAAAACCTTTTCCAGTATGATCTCCATATGCTTGTAATGTTCTGTAAAGATGTTTATCTGCTTCAAATGGAGAATTTTCTACTTTACCAGTTTCTGTGTCAAGATATTTTCCATCAAGTAAAAAGTCAAGAACATATCTATCTGAAATTTCTTGTTCTTTTGGGTTTGGACTTCCATCTCGTGGTCCTAAATTCAGATATCTATCATTCATATACGCAATAACTTCTTTTTCAAGTTCTGATCTTCCGACGAGTGTTGACATTTACTCAGCACCTCTTAGATCAGCTTGAGGTATTTTTGGTTCTGCATAAGCGTTTTTTGCATATTCCAACACTCTTTGTTTTACTTTTCCATTTGCTCGTCTTAGTGTTAGTTTTTTGTATCTTTTTTCATCTTTGAATTTGTATTCTGAAATAGCTTTTTTTCGAATTGTTGAAAGTCCGTTTCTTCCTTGAAATTCAGGACAGATGTAAATAAATGCCATTGTTGCATACCTAGTATTTGTTAGTTTAGTAGTTTCTAAAATATTGATTATTTTTCTTGCAATTTTAATGTGCATTTCATTTGGTTTGTATCCATTATCATACTCATTTTTCCACGCAAATCTTTCTTTTTCACAGAAGTCATTGTATGCACAACTCATTCTAAAAATTAAGTCTTCTCCTTTAAATGGAGCAGGTTCTACTTTTCCAGTTTCTATATCTAAATATTTTCCGTCGAGTAAAAAATCATGAGCATATCTATCTGCTATTTCCATTTGTTTAGGATCTCGACTACTATATCTATTGCCAATAGTAAGAAATCTTTTATTCATAATTCCAACAACTTCTTTTTCAAGTTCTGAAGTTCCAAATGATTCAGTCATTTACTGATCACCTCTTAGATCAAATTCAAGTTCTCTTGGTTGTATTATTCTGTCACACATAATTATTTTATCTACACTTGTTGATATGTAGTCTCCTGAGTTTTCTGCTACGCCAATTGCATTATAAAATTCAATTATTTTTTTTGGATTTTGTCTTAGTTGTCGCATTAGTTCAACTTGTATTCTTTTTGGACCAACTATTGCAGGCAGTGAATGTAACTTACCACATATTTCATAAGGTAAAATAACTGTGGCATCACCATATTTTTCATTAAACCGTAAAACCCATTCTTTCGCATTAAATATATCTGTACAAGTTTCAATTTTATTTGCTTTTTTTCTAACAACGTTTTTGTTTAAGCTGTAGTGTAGAATATGCAGAGCATCTTGGTCTACATCATTAGGTCTAATATTTTTTTGACTTTTTGCAATATTTTTTATTTTGTTTGGTATAAATGGATTATGGATCGAGTTGTGTTCAGAAATATGACAACATACATAGTGCAATAAATCTGATCCATTAACATCGCAACCATACAGTTTAAAGTCAGGAAATATTTTTTGCATTCCTTTAGGATCAAAATATGCTGTTGCACATTCTCTTTTCACTCTTTCAATTAAATCTTTCATTCTCCGCCTCGTAGATCATAATTAACTTCTCTAGGTTTTCCCAACAAATCATAAATCAAAACTCTTTTATTTCTTTCCTGAGTTTCTGTTACATATGTTTCATTAGCAGGAGTTAAGATTGATTTAGAAAATTCATATACTTTCTCAGGATTTTTCTTAAATTCGTCAATAACTTGTTGAGTCAATTCTCTGTTTCCAATAATTTGATAATTGTGAAAAAGTTCAATATGTATTACTGTTGGATCTTTAAATTTTTCTTCAAACCATTTTATGTATTCTTTAGAGTCAATCAAATCTTTTTTTGCTTTTTCCAAATTCAGTTTAGGATTGTTTTCAATCATTCTTTCAAGAAACCACTGTCCTGTTTTTTCTACTCCTTCTAATTCTTTTCTAACTTTTTTCTTATTCAGTCCAAAATGAACCACACATAACTCTTCAATTAGTTCTTTAGTTTCAAATCCGTCCGGAGTCCTAACTAATCTTTTTACTCTTTTCGGAAATGATAAATATTTGAATCCGAATTTTGGCAGGTGTTGCCAGGGTGTTGCTATGTAAATAAAAGTAGAACTTTTTTTACCTTCAAGACCGAATGTAGGATCATCGCTTTTTTGAAGTAATTGTCCTGCTTGTACAAATACTCCTGCACATTCTTTTTTCACTCTTTCAATTAAGTCTTTCATTTTTTGTCATATTTTTATTTTGTTTCTATTTTGTTTTTATTTTTCTTAAAAAAATCTTGATCCAAAATATGTTGCTGCATATCCAAATGCTGTTAGTGTTCCTGTTTTGAATATTGTTGTTCCAACTTTTTTTGTTACGCTCAGTCCTTGAGTTTTTTCCACAATTTTATCAAGTGTGTTTTCAATTTTTTCTGAATTTGATTTATACTCTGGTTTTTTTCTATAACTCTCTCTTACTTTTTCAGAGCCTGCAATTTTTCCAGTATATTTAATTAAACTAGTAACTCCTGCAGTTAATATTGAATTTACTGCAGTTGGTGATCCTAAAATTGCTGCTTTTATTGTTGGATCCATGTTGTATCCTTGCACATCTGACATCGCTACATATGATCCTGCTGCTACGGGCCATACATATGTCAGTGCAATTCCTGCTGCTTTTCCTACTAATTTTGAAACTCGACCTTTGTTTTCTTTTACATTTCCCATATTCTTCTCCCCTGCTGTGCTTTCTACCTCTTTAATATATTATAATATAATAGAAATAGCTCTACCCTTTATAAGCTTTTCGCTTTTTAACTACTTTAGAGTGGTTATAAATAAAGAATTCAATCAGAATGGATTATTAAGTCATAATGCTTAATAAGCTCTTCAGCTAAATCCACAACTAGTTTAGATTTACTTTCATTTTTGCTTTTTTGAAAAGTAGACATTGAACAATCCCAAATCATTTGCCCAAATTGAATTCCTTTTTCAATTAAATCAGAATTTTTCAAATCTTCTCGAGTCCATTTGTGTTTTATCAAATTAAATAAGTGCTGATGCGCATATAATTCTTGTACATCAAAATGACATTGAAAATTAACATAATCTGAGTCAAAAAGATTTACTCTTTTTCTATTCGCAAATTGTTTCCAGTAGGTTTGCTGAGGTAAAAAAATTCCTGATTTTTCAATTTGTTCTAATGAACAAGTAAACTTACCGACGAACAAATAACAATCAATTGCTAATTTATCTAGTGTTTCCTGATCATTATTTTTTTTTAATTCATCTTTAAAATACAATGAATATTTATTCATTAAATCATCTACACTGATTTTTTTTGACACAATATCTCGTGCATTTCGCATTACTTGAACATGTGTTAATGCATCAATTCCATACCAAAGAATTTCGTGCCCGTAAGTGGTACAGCTGTTAATTTCTTCAACAGTTAATGCATTTAATTGAGTTTTTATAGATTCATCTAATATTGGATAATTCATACTTCTAGCTATACGTTACGTATTTTTAAATTTTTATATGTTTAAGAATTAATTAATTATCTTCTTCTGCCAGATCCTGCTGCGCCCATTCTTCTAGCGCCTGATCTGCTGTACTTTATCTTTCGTTCTTTAGTTGCTTTTCTTCTTGCAGAATAACATTCATCACAATATATTGGTGTATCTTTTGTTGGCGTGAATGGAACTGTGCATTCAACTCCACATTTGAAACACTTTGTTTTATGTTGTGGTTTAGAATCAAAATCAGGTCTTCCAAATCTTTCTCGAGTTTTTGCTCTTCCTCTTCGGGTTATTGGATCTTCATATTCATCTCTCGCACTAGTTCTTGGACCGTCTGAATGTGATGAACTTGATCTATTAAATTCAGTATAATTTGCTGATCTTTTTCTATCTCTTCTTATTTTTCCAAATGGATTAGGAGGCTCTACAAATTCTGCTTTTTTTCTTTTTGAAACTTCTCGTCGATCTTCTCTTGGTTTTTTAGGCCCTTTCCGATCATCATCTGGTCTACTACTCTCTCGACTATACTTTTTTCCACTACTTTGCCTATCATCATATCTGCTAAATTTCTTACGATCATCAGTTGGTTTACTTCGACCTCTTTCACTTTCTCTACTTTTTGGCCGATCATCATCTCGCGAACTTCGCGAAGAAGTTCTACTGCTCCCTCTATTATATTCTCTTCCGCGAGGTTTATCATCATCACGCTTACTTCGACTTCTTAGTCCCTCGCGTCCGCTACTTCTACTTGGTCGATCACCTTCTCTGCGACTTTTACTAGGTCCTCTTGAAGAACTACTGCTGCGAGTTCTTCCGCTACTTGGTCGATCATCATCTCTTCGAGGTCCTCTTCTTTCACTACGTCCACTACTTGAACGATCATCATCGCTAGATCTTCCAGAACTTTTTCTACTAGAATTCCGTTCTGATTTAGATCTTACTCTTCTTGGTGTGCTTAGTTTGCTCATATTTATCTATATTTTCAGGACTTATTTATAAATATATATGGTGGGATTTCACAAACTATAAAAAGATACTAATAATCAATCAATTAAAATGACTACAATACCTCAAAATAATAAAACTTCTTGGATAAAAAATATTATCATAATTGTTTTTGTGCTTATTTTCATTGGAATCTTTGCATTAGCAGGATTAATAACTGATTTTTATTGGTTTGATGCTTTGGGTTTTGCAAACATTTTCACTATTTCATTATCAACTAAAATCTTAACATTTGCAGTAGCAGCAGTATCTTTTTTCATATTCCTGTTTATCAACCTAGCAATATCTTCAAAAATTAATACATTGAAAAAACAAAAAGAGGTATTATCTCTGAAATTTAAATCATTAATAGCATTAGTAATTTCGATATTTGTGGGATTTACTGCAACTTCTGCTTGGTTTACTATCCTTAAATATTTGAATCGAACAAGTTTCAATATTGCAGATCCAATTTTTGCAAAGGATGTTTCATTTTATGTTTTTACTCTTCCATTTTATTCAGCAATTTGGACATTTGTTTTTGCAACTGTTTTTGTAACATTAATTTTAGTAATTTTGGATTATGTTAAATCAATTATTAGTAATAAATTACAAACAACAATTGATCCTGTAAAAGCAGCTAATGATCCATTCGGACTCAAAACAGCATTTTCTCTTCTCAAAAATCATGCAGCAATTCATTTGTCAGTTTTAGCAGCAATGATATTTACACTTCTTGCAGCAAGACATTATTTATCATTTTTCTCAATCATGTTTTCAGAACAGGGAATTGTTGTGGGTGCAGGTTATGCAGATGTTGTTGCATACCTTCCAATTTTAAAAATTCTAGCAATCGTTGCATTAATTGTTGCAGCATTATTCCTTGTATGGACGTTTGTAATTGCAAAGCAGCCTAACTTAAAAAAGAGACATATTATTTTCTATGCATTATTCATATACATTCTATTTTTATTCGTTGGACCAACTATTATTCCTGGAGTTATTCAATCATTTAAAGTTTCTCCGAATGAAATAAACTTGGAAAAACCTTTTATTGAAAATAATATAGAATTTACAAGAATAGCATATGGTCTTGAAAATGTTGAAGAAAGTGAATTTGAAGTAGCAAAGTCTATCACTCCAGAACTTTTAGAAGCGTCGCCTGAAACCATGGATAATATTCGTATTCTTGATTGGCGTCCTCTTACAAAAACTTACAAACAAACTCAAGAAATTAGATTATATTATGATCTCTCAGGAATTGACATAGATCGTTACAATATTGATGGCAAGTATACTCAAGTTATGCTTGCACCTAGAGAATTAGAACAGACTCAAATCACTCCGAATGCTCAAACATGGGTTAATATTCATATGGTTTATACTCATGGTTTTGGCGTTGTTATGAGTCCTGTAAATAAGGTCACAAGTCAAGGTCTTCCAGAGTATTTAATAAAAGATATTCCGCCTATTTATGCAGTTGATGAACCTTTATTAAAAATAGATCAACCGCAGATTTATTATGGTGAAAAGTATGGTTCTTTTGTTTTAACAAATACTAATACAAACGAGTTTGATTATCCTAAAGGTAATAGTAATGAATATTTGAGATACGATGGAAAAGGAGGCGTTACTCTTAATTCTTTTTGGAAAAAGGTTTTAATGGCAATTCGTTTTGCAGACATAAAAATACTTCTTTCAGAAGATATAACTCCAGAAAGTAAAGTTATGTTTAATCGTCAGATTCAGGAGAGGATTTCAAAAATCACTCCTTTCTTATCTCTTGATGCAGATCCTTATCTTGTAATAAATGAGGGGAAACTTTATTGGATTCAAGATGCTTACACATCAACAGGCAACTTCCCATATTCTGCAAAGTATGGTGGAATTAATTACATAAGAAATTCTGTTAAGGTTGTTGTTAATGCATATGATGGAGATGTTAGTTTTTATGTTGTTGATAAAAAAGATCCTTTAATGCAAACTTATGCAAAGGTTTTCCCAAAGCAATTCAAAAGTTTTGATCAGATGCCTGAAGGATTAAAATCTCATTTGAGATATCCTGAAGATTTATTTAAAATTCAGTCTCAGATTTATAGTACATATCACATGGATGATGCAACTGTTTTTTATAATAAAGAAGATGCTTGGCAGATTCCGTATGAAGTTTATGGTGTTGGTCAACAAACTGTTGTCGAGCCGTATTATATGGTTATGAATCTTCCTGATGAAACAGAAGAAGAATTTGTTTTAATGACATCATTTACTCCAATTAAAAAGGATAATATGATTGCTTGGATGGCTGCACGTTCTGATGGAGATAATTATGGTAAACTTTTACTTTACAAATTTCCAAAAGATAAACTTGTATACGGACCGTTGCAGATTGAGGCAAAGATCGACCAGGATTCTGAGATTTCTCAGCAGTTAACTTTATGGTCTCAACAAGGATCAAGAGTAACAAGAGGAAACTTATTAGTAATACCTATACAAGACAGTCTGCTCTACATCGAACCATTGTATATTCAGGCAGAAACTGGTCAGCTTCCAGAACTTAAAAGAGTTCTTATTTCTGACGGAGAACGTGTTGTGATGGAAGTAGATTTAGGAACTGCTCTTGAAAGTTTGTTTGGTAAATCTAAAACTCCAAAACCAATTGAATATAATGACGAAGGAATAGAAATTTTACAAACTGATGCAGATTTAATTAATGAAGCTAATCAATATTACACTGATCTTCTAACCTCGATGACTAATAATGATTGGGTTTCATTTGGAGAAAACTTTGATAATCTTGGTAAAGTTTTGGATGAATTAAACTCTGAAGAATAATTAATAATAAAATAAGAAAGAATAAAATATTTTTTTAATTTTTTCATTTCACTTTTTTTTAAGGTTTAGTGATTTTTCCTTCAAACACATTCCCGTACTCATACTTCTCTTCGTGGAAACTTGCTTTTCCTTGTTGGTATTTAGTATACAACATAACTAGTTCTTGTGGAGAACAATCTTTTATGGGATCTAATTCGCTTAGCATTTTTGATGGTTCAAATACAATTCCTCTTTCGTCAGGTACTCGTCTTGCCATTCCTAACCATACTGCTTCTTCGTGATATAATCCGCTGTCTTTAAATTCTTCTACTAAGAATGCAACATCTTTTCCTAGTCCAAACATTTTTTGTTCTAGTTCACTCATGTGTTTAATTCCATTATGAATATATTCAAAACTCAGAAGTCTTTTTGCTATATTCAGATATGCAGTATGTTGGCCACTTTTTATTGCTTGGTCTGGAAATCGTATCATTGAGTTTTGTTTCTCAACAACCCATTTTTTTACTTCTCTCATATATGCTTCTTTTAGAAACGTCTCTCTATCTTCATTGGGAATAGGTTGAAGTTGTACGCAGTTCATCCGGTCAAGTTTTTTGTTAATCATTTTATTATTTATGATTTAAATGGGTTATAAGAGTTTAGCTCTGTTTTTGAGTCATATTAAAAAATTAAAGTATGTATTTAAATTGAATACAATATAAAAAATTAAGATTAAGCAAATTTAATTATTACAAATCGTAGTTTTCTTTAACCTTATTATCTAGTGTTCCAATAATTGGTTTGCCATCAAGCTCTACAACTGCAATATTTCCATCAATTACATAGAATTTATCCACAAGTCCATTTTTGTTCAGATCGCCTTCTTGTAGTTCATATCCTGCTCTTGCTCTTATTCTTTCAGCATCGCCTTCATTACATTGATTAACTCCGAATCCTATTCCTACTATCACTGTTGCAATGCTAAGTCCTTGTCCAATGTTTGAAAAAAAGCTTGAATTGTACCAACTGTCTTTTGCCATTTTTTTGCCCCCTGATTAAACATTTAAGTTCATTTAACTTAGTTATGGCCTATTTTTTATAAACTTTTCTTTTTAAACTACTTCGAAGTAGCAATAAATCAGTAAATTTTATAAATAAGGAGGATATTTTTAACACTAAAATGCGTCAATATTCAGAAGAATCAATAAAGCATAAATTTAAGGGAGACTACTGCCTTGTTGTATTCAGTAATGAACAAGGAGGATATTCAATTCATCATCCTGTTAGGAATAAGTTTCTGGATAAAGTTATAGACTTGCTAAGATCGCCAAATACTCTTGACGCTTGTTATGTTGGAATCAATAAACAAATTGCAGAAGAAATTACAGCAGAAATAATGCAAGTAGAACATGAAACCAACAATTGTAAATACATAAAATCTGAAGAGTCAGTTCTTGATGATTTGGATAATTTATTGGTTAATGGGAACTAAAAATGGTTGAGACAAAAGTTTAGGGGGAAAATAAAATGGGAGCATTAAGAGAAACATTAGATTTTATTGGAGAACATCCGTTCTTAACAATCATAGGATTGTGTGTTATTGGTGGTACAATTGAGCAAACAGTAAAGTATGCATCGAGTAGTGATGATCCAGAAATTCAACACGAACAATCTGTTGGAGATAAGGTTGATGATACATTTATTGAATTTGATGGTACAAAATACTATTCAAAAATCGACGGAGTTTCTGTTGAAGATAAGTGTGTTTGCAAACCACAAGATTATCAAAAGAAACCAGATTACGAATTATAATTTTTTTTTAATTATTTGTAGTTTTTCAACTTTTATTTATTTTTATTATTTTAGTTATTTTATTCTAAAGATTTATAAAATATAACTCTATTTAGTTATCCATGCCTAATAAAATAACTCACTTCCTTTTCGACCTTGACAAAACTTTAATCTCTACAAAAATCTACTCGGATCTCTATCCTGCTTTAATAAAAACTATCAAACAAAAATTTGACCTAACAGAAAATGAAATCAATGATAAAGCAGAATCGGCAAAACTCAAAAAGAACAAAGAGGGTGTTTGGGATTCTGGAGAGCTTTCAAAAACATTCAACATTCTAGAGTCTTATTATGAATTACTCGAGAGCAGATTTAAAGTAGTTCCTGTTCTTCTACCGTATGTAAAACCAGTTCTAAAAAAACTAAAACAAGAAAACAAAATAATAGCAATCGTTTCAAATTCAATGACAGAAACAATTAAGATGTGCATTCATGAAACTGGAATTTCAGAATTTGTAGATTTTACTTTTTCTCCTGACAACACAAAGTATGCAAAAGAAGATGTCGAATTTTGGAAAGCACTAATAAAAAAACACAATCTTAATCCAAATAATTGTTTAATGATTGGCGACGATCCAGTTAATGATATAGCAATTCCTAAATCAGTCGGATTTAATACATTTCACATATCTAGTCCAGATATATTAAAAGAAGTTTTAGATTTAATTTAATTAATCATTTAGTTATTTGATTATTAGTTTTTATTTAATTTTTTAATATCTATTTCTACAAATTCGCCATACAAAGAAACGGGTTTTTTATTTGCATTAGAAATAAATATTTTCTTTTCAGTTAAATCAATTACAAAACTTTGGTATGTTCCGTCATTAGTTAATGATTTGGAACTGTCTCCATAGTCTAATCCATTTTCATGATCTTTTAAAATTCTAATCATTTGTTTAGTAGTCAATTTTTTCTTATTCCGCATAAGTTTATTCATAGATTTCAGTCGCAGTTCACTATGATATATTGGACCATTATGAAGCTTTTTCATTTTTTCTGTTTGAAAATGTGTTGTGCAACATATAAATTTTTCTTTGGTACTTACAACATCCATTTTAGTAGGATTAGTAGAAACAATTTTGCTTTTTTTCTCTTTTTCAGAATTAATTAATACATTGAGTGATCTGCAAGTTGGATTTTTTTGAATTATATTTTCTGCTTGTTTTATTGTTTTGCTTTCTTCTAATATTTTTCTCATCAGTATAGGTGTTGCGAGTAATTTTTTGTTTGATTTTTCTCGTACAAATAATATTTGGTGAGAATGTGCAGAAATTCCTTTTTCATTGAATCCATTTATTACTCCAACACATAATGGAATTGCAACATGAGTAAATTCTTGTTTATTTTTATTGGAATTATTGTTAACAGTAATTATCAATGGTCGTCCATGTTTTAGTGCAAATTTAGTTAATAAGGGCATAAGATCTGTATTTCTTCCAATTAAAGTTTTTATTTTTGTATGGTGTGCAATCGTCGAGCAATGAAATCCATACTCTTTAAGCACATCAAAGTAAAAATTTGCAAAAAATAAGTGTTCATATTGTATTCCTGATCCATCAGAGTATCCTTTTATTTCATCTAAATATTCTTTTGGAATCTTCATTTTCTTGAAATGCTTTTTAGATATTTTAATTAAAATATTAAGAACGAGTTTTGTGATTGGATTTTTTAGTAATTTTATTATTTTATAATTTTCTTTATGTTGTAGAATTAATTTGCCATGAGCAAGACCTATTTTGTAGGGGTCTGATTCATTAATGTACAGGTAGTCAACATTATTGATTGTTTTAATGTAAGATTTTGTTTGTTTTGTTTTTATCGCCTTTTTTTTGTTATTTTGGTTATTTTTGGTTATTGGTAGTGTTTGGTTTTTTCAAATCTATAAATAGATTTCGATTCATTTTTCAGTAAAACTTATATATGATAATTTTATTAATATAGTAAATTATAGGGTTTTAATTAAATTCATTGAATAAAAAATTGGGGTGCATTGTATGAAAAAGAGTGTAAGGTTTCTATTAGTATTATTAGTTTTATTTTCTTTATTTGTTGTAATGTCAACATCGGTTATTGCGTCTATTAACTGTGCTGGAGAATTGTGTGATGAAAATCATCACTGTAATGCTGACGCAACAGCTTGCATTCCTAATTGCTTTGAAACTGATTTTGGCATTAATCAAAACAATGCAGGAGTTGTAACTGCGTTTATTGAAGAGTATAATGAAGTTCGTACTTATGCTGATTATTGTGAAGATGATGGTCGTTTGCGCGAATATCATTGTGGTTATACTGGGCGGGTTTATGGGGCTAGCGATCCTTGTGCTGAAGGTCGCTTTTGCTATGAAGGGGAGTGTATTGAAGCATGCGAAAACAATTTTGATTGTCTAATTGATAGTAGTTCTAGGTGTGATGCAGGAGGTGATTGCTCTGCTTGCATTTCCAATTCTGATTGTAGTCACATTGCAGGAAAACCAATTTGTGAGGGTGGTGTTTGCCGTTCTTGTCTAGCAGATTCTGAATGTACTCAAGACGATAGATCCAGGTGTTCTTGGGGTATATGTGCAAGTTGTGTTGATAATTCTGATTGCACTCATATTTCTGGTAAGTCTAATTGTGATTCAGGTGTTTGTGTAGCTGAGCAAGAAGAACCTAGAAATCCTGTTGTTTGTAATTCTGATTTTGATTGTTTGGATGGTTTTGTGTGTAGTAATTCTGCTTGTGTTGTTCCTCCTCCTGAGCAAGATGAACCTAGAAATCCTATTTCTTGTGTTGTTGACGAGGATTGTTTAGATGGTTTTGAGTGTGGTATTGGTTCTGCTTGTGTTCAAATTCAAGTAGATCCTCAAGTTCAACCTCAAGCAGATCCTTATTCAGAATTTATTCTTGGTTGGAGAGAATTAAGTGTGGTTGATATAATTGGAACACGAAATGATGGAACTCAGGAAGAATTACATTACTCTGTCGAGACTGGAAGATTCGAAGAAGGTTTGAGTGGTAGTGCTGATGCAACCGTAAGGCTAACTCAGTCTACGCTCGAGGAGATTGCTGAAAATAGAGAATTGGGAAGATCTTTCTTTACTAAAATAAGATCTGGCGAAATTGATTTCAGACTAACTCAGAGAGATGGTTTTTTCAATAGATTAGGTAACTTACTAACTGGAAATTTCCTATTGGATGTGTTTTTTGGAGACGAGTAAATTAAAATGTCTTCGCCAACAAAAGAATGGGTGTTCAGCACGAATGCGAAAACTAAATTTTTAATTTTTCCAATTTTAATACTTTTTTTGTTAATTATATCTACTCCTGCTTTTGCAGCATGGGTTTGTTCTGATAGTGATGGTGGAGAAATAACTAGTGTTGCAGGAATTGCAGTTTATACGCATACAGATAATGATAGAACTATAGAATATCCTGATGCTTGTCAGGAAAACGGACAAATTAAGGAATTTTATTGTCAAAATAACCGTGTTTATTATAGAACATCTAATTGTGCTGCAGGTAGTGTTTGTGATAATGGTGCTTGTGTTCAAAATGAAGTTTTATGTGAAGATTCCGACGGAGGACAGTTCATTAACATTGCTGGAACTGTTAATGCATTTTATGCACCTTATCAGAGATTTTATGATTATGATGATGCTTGTTTAGAAGATGGAAGAATAAATGAATATTTTTGTCGAGATAATTCTGCATATTATAGAACTTATAGTTGTGATGAGGATTATGTTTGTGAAGATGGTGCTTGCATAGAAGAAGAAGTTGAAGATGTCGAATGTGAATCCAATAATGATTGCGAAGGTTCAGATGTTTGTTTTGAAGCTGAGTGCATGAGTGTTTATGATGTTCATTGTGAAATTCAAGAAATTCCTGAAATTTGTATTGAATACAATATGACCTGTAAACAAGGTTTTTGTACATCGCGTGGCGAGGTTTATTGTGATAATGATTTTGATGAAGATAGAGATGGATTAATTGATTGTGAGGATTCTGATTGTAGTCTTGTTGATTATTGTTGGGGTTGCGCAAGTAATGACGATTGTGAAGTTGAAGGAGATATTTGTTGGAGAGGGATTTGTTACAACAGATTTGAATTGCCTTGCGGTCGTTTTAATAATATCGATTGTTCAAATTTAGATCTGACATGCAAACAAAATTTTTGTGCTGCTGAAAATGAAGTAAATTGTAGTAATGAATTAGATGAAGATAGAGATGCTAGAACAGATTGTTTTGATTCAGATTGTTTTGAAGATCCTGTTTGTAATGAACAAGAGATTTGTGGAAATAATCGTGATGATGATGGTGATGGTTTTGTGGATTGCGATGATGATGATTGCATTCCTCGTGATGGTTGTGAACTTTGTGTAGATAATGATGGTGGAAGAAATTATTCTATCTCAAGCAATGTTAGACATTATGATTATCGTTTAGCAAGATATGTGGTTCACGAAGATATTTGTTATGGGAATAATGGTGTGAGTGAACAGTATTGTTCAGGAAATCAACATAATCAAGATACTGTTATGTGTGAACAAGGAACTCATTGTGTGGACGGTGCTTGTGTTCCTCATAATGAAAATTGCAATAATGAAATTGATGATGACAATGATGAATTGATTGATTGTTTCGATCCTGATTGTATTCCTGTAGATGGTTGTCCTGAATGTTCAGATACTAATCCTGATAATAACAAATCTATTCGAGGAGTTGTTACATACTTTGACCCTGACTGGTATAATTATCGAACTGTAGCAGATGGTTGCGCTTCTGCTCTTGGTGGAGTGTATGCAATAAGATCAACAAATTATTATTGTCGAGATGGCGAGATGATTTCTACGGAGATTAGATGCGGGACAGATTATAGATGTCATAATGGTGCTTGTGTTCCAAGATTTGAAATATGCAATAATAGTATTGATGATAATTATGATGGTTCTGCAGATTGTGCTGATTCAGAGTGTAGTAATGAAGTTATTTGTGGCGCTCCAATTGAAGTTTGTGACGACGGATTAGATAATAACAATGATCAATTAGTTGATTGTCTTGATCCAACTTGTACAGAAGATGTTGCATGTATAATAGAACTGGAAGTTTGTGATGATGAATTAGATAATGATAAAGATAATCGTATTGATTGTTTTGATTCTGATTGTGATGATTCAGATTCTTGTGTTGTTGTAAATTGTTCTGATTCTGACGGTAATGATGAAGGTCAAGTTTATGGTGAAGCATTCCATGTTTTTGCAAATGGTCAGACTACGAGAACTTATTCGGATAGGTGTTCTAATGCAGGACCAATTCAAAGAGTGGTTGAACATCGTTGTGATCGTAATGGTGAAGTGGATTATTACACTATTCAATGTGCAGATTTGGAGCGTGGTTTTGGGTATCCTCATCGTTGTGTCGATGGAGCATGCATTGCTACAGACGAATTTAATTGTTATGATGGTGTGGATAATGATGCTAATGGATTGATTGATTGTGTAGATTTTTATTGTGAAAATCAAGAAGGATGTCTTAGAACAGAAATTTGTGATAATGAATTTGATGATGATTTTGATGGGTTGACAGATTGTGCTGATTCTGATTGTATTCAAGATGAGGTTTGCGGAGGTCTTGGAGATGATGTTGAGGATGATGAATCTGATTTAGCAAATGCAGAAGTAAATAATTTTATTGATTTTGTTCTTGGTTGGAGAGAATTAAACATTATAAACTTTGTCGGAATAAGAGAAGATGGTAGTGCGCAGGAGTGGAATTATCAAATGAATTCAGGAGTTGTTAGATTTGGTTTAAGTGACGACGCTGACGCAACAGTTAGATTAACTCAGGAAACTGTAGAAGAACTAATGCAGAATGGAAATATAGGTCAATCTTTTTTTGATAAAATCCTTGAACAAGAAATAGAATTTGAAGTTAATCGAGAAGGCGGATTTTTTGAAGAGCTTGGTAATTTATTGACAGGTAATTCAATTTTTGATATATTTAGATAATGACAACCATATAATAAATAATGAATATAAAAAATAATTTCAGGTGTGTTGTATGTTTTTTGATATTTGTAGTTTTGTTAGTGTTCAATTCAATATTTGTTTTTGCAACAGACATTGATGATTGCTCTATTCTTTCTTCACCAGGACTCTACATGCTTAATACTTCGCTAACTGATGAGTCAACAGATTGTATTACTATTACTTCAAGTAATGTTCATCTTGATTGTCAGAACAATCTTATCGACGGGCAAAACGCAAATTCAGGAATAGTAGCTTCAGCATCTGATGGTTCTGAATATACTAATTTATCAATAACTAATTGTAATGTAACTCAGTTTTCTATAGGTATTGAGTTTGATTATGTTGATCATTCAAACATTTCTTCGGTTTATGTGTTTGGTAATGCTGATGATGGAATGAATCTAAATAATATAGATAATCTTACAATTAAAAATTCTAATATTAGTGCAAATACTGATAATGGTATTGAGGCAACAAACTCTGCAGATATTTTAGTGCTGAATAACAACTTCTCATCTCATTCAGGTAGTGGTGATGTGGGGATTTATATTTTAAACACAGGAAATAGTGATTGGAATGTTAGTGACAATACTTTTTCAGGTAATTATTATGGTTTGTATTACTTAATGCCTGGCGGGTCAGGTTTTACTTTTTCAAATAATATTTTTGATGGCAATACAGATTCAGGAGTAGCAGTTTATTATGGTGATAATGGAATTTTTAGAGATAATATTTTCACAAATAATAAGTACGGGATTAATATAAAACATGCAGATGCAGAGGATAATGAGTTTTACAATAATCAAATTAATGATAGCACTACTTATGCTATTAATTTTGGTAGTTCTTCAATGATGGATCAGATTTTTGAAGGTAACACTGTCGGAAATTCAACTTATCTTCACTGTTCAAAAAATCATTCTTGGCAAAAAAGTAATTATGTGATTACAGATAATAAAATATCAAATCAAGGTTCTGTTAATTTGTATTACTGTAATAATTCGGTTCTAAATAATATTACTGTGCTAAATGCAGATACTTATGGTTTGGAATCATATTATAGTAACAATGTTACAATTTCCAGTTCAGAATTTTCAGCAGCAGGTAATGATGGAGTTTATGTTGACAATTCAAACATAACAATTCAACATTCAACAATTTCAGATAATGTTGATAATGGTATAGAATTGCATTATGCAGATGGAACAATAATTTTTAACACAACAGTTTCAGGTCATTCAGGTAGTTCAGACATTGGGATTTATATTACTGGAGATGATAATGATTATTGCAATATATCTCAAAATAATTTTAGTGGTAATTACTATGGTGTTTATCATCATGATGCAGATTCAGCAGGAATTTCTGTTTCAGATAATCGTTTTGAACAAAATACTAAGTCAGGAGTTATGATTTATTCTGGTGATAATGCAGTTTTTCGTAATAATGTTTTTGTTGGAAACTATTATGGTGTTGATGTTAGCCATACTAATGCAGAGGATAATGAGTTTTATGATAATCAATTTAATGGCAGCACTACTTATGCTATTAGGTTTGGTTCTGTTTCTTTCATGGATCAAATTTTTTCAGAAAACCTCGTCGATGGTTATGAATATTTTCATTGTTATAATAATCATTCTTGGTCTGCTGAGAATTCAAATATTGAAACTGTTAAGGTTACAAATTATGGATCATTAAATATTTATTCCTGTAATAATTCAATTGTCTCAAACATAACTGCAACTAATAATTCTGCAGATGGGTTGTATATTTCTACATCATTCAACATTACAGTTTCAAACTCAAATTTTTCTTACAATACAGATGATGGAATTGAAGTTGAAGATTCAAATAATCTTACTTTTCAAAATTCTGTTTTATTATTAAATACTGATAATGGGATGGAAGCTAATGATTGTGATTCTGTTTTTATCATCGGGTTGAATGTTTCTAACCAAAGCGGTAGTGGAGACATTGGAATTTACATTAATTCTAATAATAATTATTGGAATGTTTCAGATAGTAATTTTACAGGTAATTATTATGGTCTTTATTATAACTCTGTAAATGGAGTAGGAAATTATATAGGTAATAATTTTTTCTATGATAATTTAATTTCAGGAATTCATATTTATTATGGAGATAATGCAGTTATTAATGACAATGATTTTACAAGTAATAAATATGGTGTGAATTTTGCAAATGTTGATTCAGGAAGTAACTTAGTTTATAGAAATAATTTTAAATCAAGTACAACTGATCATGCTACTCATTTGGGAACTAATCATTTTAATTCATCTACAACTTTAGGGGGAAATTATTGGGATGATTTTGACCAGGTGGGTGAGGGTTGCAGCGACGGTAATAGTGATGGTTTTTGTGATGCAACATACAACACTTCTGGTTTAACTCCTGCTACTGATTATCTTCCTTATGCACAAGAAGTCAATCACAGCGCAACTCAAACTCAGTCACCGACAACATCAAACATTTCTGTTACTGCAGTTCAAAATCAATCTATTATTGAGGGTTCTCAAATCACAATAAATATTTCTTTTACTCAATCAATCTCATCTTCATACAATGCATCTGTTAATTGGAGCGATGGAACCGCAGTAAGTATGTCATTAAATGTATCTAGTCCTTTCTCTCTAAACCACACTTTTTATGATGATGGAACATTCACAGTTAATGCATCTATTGTTAATGAGTCTGGAACTGGTTTTGATTTAGTTTTAATAGAAGTAAATAATTCTGCACCGACTATAGAGGGAAATATAAGTTACCTAGTTGAACTCAATACTCTAGTCACACTTAATCTTAACTTTTCAGACTTAGGTGTTAATGATACTCACTCACTTGATATAGATTGGAATGATACTCAAATAGATCAGGAAACTCTAACTTCAGATTTTGTTATTAACAATACTCATAATTACACTATTGCAGGAAATTATTCTGTTTTGATTAATGTTACTGATTCTGATGGTGCTTCAACAACTCAAAATGTTTCTGTTAATGTAACAAATTCAACTGGTGATGTTTGTGGTGATGGTGCAATAACTGGCGTCGAGGTTTGTGATGGAACTAATTTTACAACAACTTGTTCTGCTCAAGGTTTTGATGGCGGTAGTTTAACTTGTGCAGGTGATTGTTTGTCTTATAGTACTTCAAGTTGTACTACTGATTCTGGGGGAGGAGGGTTTCATAGAAGAAGGAGTAGTGGTGCAACAACTTCGCCTGCAGATACAACAGAAACAGAAGTTACAGAGGAAATAACTGAAGAGTTAGAAGAAGAATTAGAAGAAAATCTTACAGAAGAGATTGAGGAGGAATTAAATCTTACAGAAGAAATAAACATTACAGAAATAAATGTAACTGAAATGAACATTACAATTAATGAAACTCTAAATATAACTAACCTCACTTTTACATTCCAACAATATCTCGAACCTATTTTTGTAGAGTTTACTGCAAACGCATCTAATATTTTTTCATTTCAACCGCAGTTAGAAACTATTTTTGCTGATCTCACAGGGGATGCTGTAGATATTTATTCTTTCCAAGGAAATCTAAATCTTGTGTTTGGAGATTTAACAAATCAACAAATTGAAATTCCTATTAATGTGACTTATTCATTCAAACCAACCCTGGAGGATTTATTTTTGGAAATGGATAATGAAGAGATTCAAATCGAATTTTTAAATTTAACTGCAAACACGACATTTAATGAATCATTTAATTTTTCATTCCAGCCAGTACTCGACCAGTTATTTGAAGAATTAAAGCGTGCAAACATTTCGCAGGATCAGGATGTTCAAATTAATTTCACTTTCCAACCAGATCTCGAGGATATCTTTGACGAAATGGATCAAGAAGAGATTTTAATTGAAGAGTTGAACATGACAATTGCAAATAATTCAACAAACATCACTGCTGAATTGACAAACTTCACATTCGAGCCATTCATCAGCAGTGTTGTAACCTCACTTGAAGGCATGTCTGTTTTCTCTTTTGAAACTGATCTTAATGAAATTCTTGCAGCAAGTGAGGGGATAGACGTAGATTTTGAATCTTAAAGTTGATTATTATTTTTTTTCTTTTTCATACAATTATTGTACTTATCTATACAATTTTTGTATAAAAAAATAGAAAAGTTTATATATTATAATCGTTTTTTTATTAATTATGCCGCACAACAAAGAAAGAATTAATACGAATAGATTATTTAATTTAATTAAATCTATTTCATCTTTTGTAGATAGAGAAATATTTTTTTATGCACTAGGAGGAACTGCTTTAACATTATTGAATATTAAAAATTCAACCTTGGATGTTGATATTAATATTGAATCAGAAAAAGATTATTTATATGTTTGCGAGTTATTTGATCAAATTGGATTTAAAAAATCAGGTCCTATTAGATGGATCAGTCAAGAAGGAATAGCATTTGATATTTTTCATGGTTCATATATTTTAGGTACGGATCTTCTGCATGATTGTTTAAACAAGTCAAAATTTATTGAGTCTTTTGGTAAAATTAAACTTTACGCATTGAATCCATTAGATATTATAATTAGTAAATTAGCAAGGGGCGATGATAGAGATTTTGAAGATATTAAATCTATATTTAAGTCAGAAAAAATCGATTTAAAAGAGCTTGTGGACAGGTACAAAAAAACAATGGAAACTTCTATTGTTTCAAATTCTAAACAAAAATTATTGGATTTGATTGAAATAAAATTTAGTGAATGGGAATATGATTTAGATGCTAAGTTAATTGGAGAGGTTAAAAAATGGGACAACTAAGTGCACCTCTAATTGAAAAAGAATTAGATAGTGCAGGATATGCTATGCTTGGAAATGGTGGTAAGATAGAGAAATTGATTATTAACATAATTAATTCTAAAAATATGAGATACCTTAAAGCAATTCCTTTTCTTATTTACAAACATGATCCAGATTTAATTTCTTTAAGTAAAAAAAATAAGAACAAAGATTTATTCAACGAATTATTAAACATAACCAAAAAACTTTTTTTTGATTTTAATATTAATAAAGAACTGCCTTTAATTAGTAAGGTGAATACGCCGATTAAATTATTGAACTATCAAGAATTTAAAGAAGAATTTGAACTTCAAATGAAAAATCAAACATCGAGTGACTTGTTAATAGATAAACAAAAATTTCATTCCGAGAGAAATTTACATTTTTGGCTGTCACAAATATTTACTAATAAAGAAAAACAAATTTTACAGAGAATTCTGGGCGACAAACCAATAAGTAGGACAGATTATGAATATTATTCTAGAAAAACAAAGAAGAAAATAAGAAGTATAATTAATTTGCAGGATTTTTCTAAATCTTTATTAGAAAAAGCACCTAAATTAGATCCTGATTTATTTACATTAAAATCTGATTTAGAAAATTGGATTAATAAACAAGAAAAAACCAAAATAATTGTATTAAATTACTTTACAAAAGAGGGATTAATTTCAATCAGCTTTAGAAAAATTAAAAATTTGAATGGTAAGAACTCACTTTCTTATGAAAAACAAACATTCAATATTGTCAAAAAGTTAAAAGAGATTTCTGATGAGCGCATAACTTATTTGCTTAATAAATATCCTAAGCACGATTTTAGTTAATATTTGCTTTATTATTACTTCTAACCCTCACTTTTCTTTTTTTCTTTATTATTTAATTATTTTTAAACGAAATAATCTCGACAATAATTAAATAAAATACAGAATAGATTAAAAAACAATCCTGACACGAAAAGCAATTAATTCCAACACAATTATACAATAACATTAACAAAGAAAATAGAATAATTTTAACAATTCAATTCAATAAATTCAACATAGAAAATCCCGACATAAAATAGGGATAACATCAAAATAATAAAAACTTAAAACATTCAATCAAAGATAAAATAAATTAAGAATAATATAAGAAATAAAAATTAAAACATTTAATCAAAGATAGCATTCTATAAACGCCAAAATTTATAAACTCAACACCCATTCCTAACATAAAAGAGGTTCTGGAGGATATTATGTCTCGTTTATTATACAAAAACATAGAAGATAGAGCAAAGATTGAAGAATTAATCAGATTAGATGACTCTATATTGGGTCGTTATCAAGGTTATTCTCCTAAAGCAGACTATACCTTTCTAACTGCGCCTATGAAACATCAAAGTGGTTTTATGTCTGTTCATAATCCTATTAGTATTGAATTTTACAGAAAATTTCTAAAAGATTCAACTTTATTAGATTTAGGTTGTGGAAGCGAAGAATCTTACTCTTTAATGATTTCTTTTGCTGCATTGTGCGGAGTGAAAAAATATGGGGGGATTAACAAATTTGATATTCCGACCAATTATTATTCAATTGATCAAATAAAAAATATAATTTTAGAAAAAAAGTTATGCAATCAAGATCAACTTCCCGAAATTCAGTTCGCAAATGAAGATATGTTAAAATTTCTCTCAAAACAAGAGAACAACTCAGCAAACATTGTGATGTTTGGTATTGATGAAATTATTATTCCTTTTGAATTTAAAGAATATCATCAGGAGCTTGCAAAACAAATAGCGGCAGTGATTCCTAAAAGAGGCTTTGCAGCAGGTTCTAACACTCCTCATCTTCAAAATGTAGAAAAATATGGTTTGACAAGAATGACTGAGCTTACAGAAGGATTAAGATTAAGATCGCGTGTTATTAAATCTAGAACTTTTAATAATCAGGATAGAGAAATAGGAGATCAAATTTACACAAAAACTTAAACTTTTTAATCAAAAACAAAACATTTTAATTCTTAAAACATTTAATCAATAATTAAATTCTTCAATCACTTAATCAAACTCCCCATAACATCCTGAAAAAATATTTCTGAACCTTTATGCATTACACTCTCACGACCAACAAAATAACTATACTCTCCATCAAACTTAAACTCATACTTGAAATCGCCAGAACAAAATCCATCTAATCCTCTGAATGGAACCGAAGCTGAAGAAGCAAGCAAAGCAGACTTCAAAAATCCATAAGTTTCATTAATAAAATCCTCAGAAAGTCTATCATCAACCTGGCCTTGATAACTCATAGTCCATACTGGTTTTTCCTTAAAATACATAATTTCTTTACCCGGAGCCCATTCATGCCCTGAGTAAAAATCAACATATTTCCAATCTCCATTTAAAACTAAAAATCCTTTATGTCCATCAATTATCTTTGCTCTATTTCTCTCCCTAACCTCTTTTGGCGCACAATATGTCTGACTATGCATTTTATGTATTGTTTCTAATAAGTCTTGTTTTGTAAATGTCATACTTTTAGCTATTCGTTGGTGCTTTAAATGTATTTCCTTGATTTGCTAATAATATTCAATCAAAAAATAGAAAAATATGTATATTATTAATTATTTGCTTAAATCATGGAATTATCTAAAGAAACATTGGCTAAGATTAAAAAATCTGAAGAAGACATTAAAGCAGGGCGAGTTTACACTCTTGAAGAAGTTAAGAAAGAAATAGGATTAACCGAAAATGAAAATTCTGAATTTGACCAATCTGTACAACACATTCAGAAAAAAAAGATGAAAGAATTGTGGGATAATGAGCAAGATTCTGAATGGGATGAAGCTTAACTTTTTTATCACAAATTTCCACACTAGTTTACATAATTAAATTCTCCCAAATTCTGGTCGACATTTTCCCGCACAAATAATCAATCTACCCTAAATCGCACTCGATCATAACATCCTGTCCGTGAACCTTGGTTCCCTAAATCAAACCCCTCAAACTAACTTTTTCATTTTCGTCGGTATTTTCCCGCACTTTCTATCATCATCCCAAAACTTCCAGAGGAAGTTTGACATTATTCCATAATTTGCCATTTTTTTAAATTCAGCATATTCGACATTTTGCCGAAACATTCATCAATCTATTTCCAACACAAAAAACATGGTTAATTTTCAAAAAAAGTTTAATTAATTGCCAACCCAAACTATTCATTTCAAAAGATCTTCTCGCACAAAGCTCATATCAAAGTTTGCTAAAAACATTCTATCAAAAACTAAACATTACAGGAGCATTATTATTATAAATCCAATGATCCTAATTAATTTCGATGATGCCTGAAGAACTTGCAAATCCAAAACAAATTAACTACAAAAACTTAGCTCAAGCTGCAATCATTCTAACAAATCCAATTCATTTGTGCGCAGTCACTCATTGTCTTCTAAGTAAAAAAATAACTTCATTAGATCAATTAGTAAAAATAAAAAACCAAGAGTGTAAAAAAATAGGAATTGATCAAGAATATGTTAAAATTTTTTATAATCCATTTCAAACAGTTGGTTTTTGTGGAGATTTAATTTGCAATGAAACAAACAAACCAGTCAAGAAATACATTGAACTGGGCGGATTATTCGCAACTCGTGCAGGGGTGCGACACGAATTATATCACATTCTAAAAAATCATAAAGCAAAATCAAATCTCAAAGAGTATTTATTAGAATATTATTTTATTCACGAACCGCAAGCTGATTTGTATCAAATGTTTGGAATAAAGATTTGATTATTTGATTAACAGTTCATAATTAACATATGATAATAAAAAAGAATGAAAAATTAAAATTTAAAAAAATTAGTTGTAAGGTGAATCTGTAATTGACACTGCTGCAAGACCAAGCATAAATCTATCTCCATCAACCATTATCTCTTTTACATCTGAGTTTGGTAATCTGTTGAGAATAGTGTGTGATCTGATTGTTTTAGCGAGCTCTTCACTTACAGGAATTAGGTGTATTTCTCCTTGAATTCCAGTATAAATATCCTGCCATTGAATTTTAGATTCTCTTGCTCGTCCAGACATGTGATCAGATGCATTTGGTTTATATTTATTTTCTTCTTCTTGTTGTAGAAATTTTGCTTCTAGAGTGCTTATTTCTGTACATTTTTTATGTGCTTCAAGTTTTGCTTTTGCGTCATTAGCATTTAATTTCATTACTGCAACTTGCGGATAATATTTTGCGGCACCTCTCCAATCAACATCAAATACATAAAATTTATCGTTACTCATTATTTTCAGCCTCCGTGCTGTGTTATTATATTGTTATATTGACAAAAGTTTATTTAAATCTTTCGCCTTTTTACTACTTTAAAGTCATAATCAATAAAATATTCTAAATTCTAAACAAATAAGTAGTTTGTTAGCAAAATGCGCATTTTCAAATAATATATACTTATATTGCTGAATATATTACTATTTCTTAGGGTAATGAAGATGAAATACAGAAAAGCTTATGTTCCAATAGATCCTAATAAACCAATTATGAGGGGAATCAAAACACCATCTGAATTAGAGAAAAAAGTAATTCGAGATAAGCGAGTTAATGGTATTTTTAGAAAACTAACGGATTGGTACTACAAACCTAAGTCTTTTGAGAGAAGTGGTAAGATGTATACTCGACTTGGTGTTAGGTATTTTCAAAAAGGATTGATGAATAGTTATGGTGGTCTTTTGAGGTTTCTGGGAGGAAAAAAGGGTCCTGGTAATTATTTTATTGGAAACAAGAGAACTGTATCTGATATGGTGACTTATGAAGGCTGGACTAGATTCAATGAATTAATTCACATGCCTCTTATGTTTACTTGCGGTTATGACATGCTTGAAAATTTATCTCAAGGAAATTATGGTGCTGCTGCAGGAGAAGGGGCATTAGTTTTGCTTAACAGTTATTGCGTATTTCTTCAACGTTACAACAGAGCTAGAGTTTACAACACATTAGATCTCAAGTTAAAATAATCAATTTTCAATTTTTATTTTTTATTTTTTATTTATCAATTTCTAATTTTTTGTCACATGCCTAAAACATTCTATCAAAAACTAAATAATATTATTTGTTTTTTTGTGTTGTTGTATTAGTTATTGTTTAAAATTTGCTCTAGGTTAACGAATTTTGCTCCTAACTTTTTCATTTCAGCTATTGCTTTTAGTGATGTTTCCTCGGCAAATCCTCTGATGGCATCTTCAACAACATAACATTGAATTCCGAGTTTTTGCATTCCTGCTACTGCGGTTTTAATTGAATAGTCTGTAGAAACGCCATAAACAACTGCTTCATCAATCAGCCTATCGCCTATTAATAAGAATTCCATTGCGGGATTAGAAAAAACGTCAAAATGTTCTCTTTCAACATAACTAGGATATCTTATTTGATCTGTACGTTTGATTGATTTTAACGTATAGTTTATGTAGGCATTCCATCTTCTTAATTTGAGTATGTCCTTGGTGGTTTTTAATTTAAGATTGGATTGTGAAGAAATATAAGTTCCTCGGTCGCAATATCTTTGATTGTTTTCGCGTGCAAACGCGCGAAATGTAGTTTCCCCGATTTTTAATTCTCCTTTAGTTTGGTCTATACAATAATTAGTTGAGTGTTCTATTTTTTCTGAATTGGATTTGTCTGTTGGATCGGTTGATTTATGAAAATTTTTAATCACAGAACCGAGTATTTGGATGCTATTAGAATATGCATACTTTGTTAGTTGATGTGCTGATTGTTTAATATTTTCAGCACCAGGAACGTAAAACGCGCCGTCTTTGTTCATTAAATCATTTTGTGTATCTATATCGCAAAATATTCTCATTTTATTTAACTCCATTTAACTTGCTTAAGTTGATAGTTTTATTAGTGCATATTAGTGTATGATGTACAATTATATAATCGTTTGTTGTATTTATCAGGACTACATTGAATAATTAATTAAAAGACTATTTGATATTCGAAATAGAATTTAATAATTGGTTTTTTTAAGTATGATTAATTGAATATTTTGAATGCTAAACTCTTTGGATGAATGCGGAGTTGGTTTTTCAAAGGTTTTTTGTTAACTCTAAATTATTACTAAATTAATTAGAAAAACACGTAGTTTATAATGATATGTACTTATATTCCGCGCATACTTGCTATTTCTCAGGGTAATAAAAATGAAATACAGAAAACCTTACAGTCCAATAGATCCTAATAAACCAATTATTGGAGGAATTAAAAATCCATCTGATTTAGAGAGCAAAATATTGGCTAAGAAAAAGAATGATCTTGGTATTTTTAGAAAACTAACAAATTGGTATTATAGGCCTAAGTCTTTTGAGCGAAGTGGTAAACTGTATACTTGGCTAGGGGTTAAATATTTTCAAAAAGCCTTGATGGGAACTTATGGAAAATTTATAAAAAAACTTGGAGGTGCTAGACATCCTTCAAACTATTTTGTTGGTGAAAATAGGACGGTTCCTAATATGCTGACTTACGAATCAGGAACTAGATTTAATGAATTTATTCATACTCCTTTGATATTTATTTGTGGAAAAAACACAATTCAAAGCGCATCTGAAGGAAGAATTGACGAAGCAGTTGTTCATGCAGCGTTCATGGCACTTAACTTTTACTGCACAATTCTTCAACGTTACAACAGAGCTAGAGTTTACAACACATTAGATCTCAAGTTAAAATAATCAATTTTCAATTTTTATTTTTTATTTATCAATTTCTAATTTTTTGTCACATGCCTAAAACATTCTATCAAAAACTAAACTAATTCATCTATTTTATCGTCGAGAGTCGGCATTTTACTAAAAGTTTATATACTAGTTTTTCAATTATAGTTCTTGTAAAATCTCGAATTTTAAACAAACGGAGATTAATTTTCAAAAATGGAGGTGAGTATTTTCGCAAAGACTAAAATAGTTCTACAAACACATGAACCAAGTATGAATCCTACGTCAGAGGAACTTGCAAAGATTGTTATGGCACGAATTGGACTTGAACCTAGAAAATTAGGAAGTACTGATAAAATGTATCGTTGTCTTCTTGAATTGTATGAGCGTGCAAAGGTTTCTTACAGAGAAAAAAAGTTAGAATCTTCAGTTATGACTGTCGAGGAAATGGCATTTTATGCAGGAATTACTAGGCAGACAATGTACGATTACCTCAAGCGTTGGCTTATTTTAAATTTAATAGAAAAGACTAGTTACATTAAAGAAAACAAAGTTGTTATTGGCTACAAACTCAATGGGAATACATTGGAGCAAGCTTTTGAAAAAGCACATCATAACATTACAAAGAATCTAAATGAGACAATGCAGTACATACAACAGCTTCAGAAACTAATAAAGAATGAGAAGATCAGTAATACTCAAAAACTAAAGGCAACAGAAGATACATTAACCACAACAGATTTAGCAAGTTAGAATTCTAGAACAAGTACAAAAACAGCAACACTAAGTCTGCATAATACAAACACAGCAGCACTACCTTGGCATACAGTTGAATTAGTTTACTAATTCAATTGTGTTAAAACGCAGTTTTGATTCTGTCAGCGACGAGCATAGCGAGAAGCTGATTTATTGTGATAAAACGGCTGATTCATGCAAGCCGTTTTAGTTATTTCAAATTCATAGAATTTGATGAATTGCCGTAGTGCTGCAAAAAATAAGTAGTCAAGTAGATCTATATTTCTAAAAAATAAGTCTCACAACATCTCATCAAAACCTAAATCTTTCCATCAAAAATAAACTAAAACATTCAATCAAAAACTAAATTCTATAAACACTACAAATTAAGAAATAATCCAAACACATTGTCGACAAAACACCAATTCAACACAATCAAATAATAAAATAAATATTATCCAATAACAAAGTAGAAATAAAACAAACATGAATAATTAAAATAAAAACAATTGTCGAAATAATACAAACAGAAAAATATCAAATTTAATCAAACTTGTTTTGTTTCAAAAAAGTGAGTGTTAAAAAACTCGGAGCCTTTGGCCATAATTTTCTTTTTTCCTTTTACAGATTCAAATACTTTTTTTTGCTTAGTGGTTAATTCAGAATTATACTTTGCTTCAATTAAATATTCTTTAGTGATAAAATCTATTTCAGTTAAATTTTCAATAAAATAACTAGGATTAAGATGTTTAATTTTCAGAAATACTAAGTTTTCATAACTAGCACCTAAATCTCTAAATCCTGTAATCATATTTTTAATGCCGACATCCCCTATATATATTTTCTTTGGAGCGGTAGTTTGCTGATTGTGAGATTTTGCAAATTTGTCGACGGTGTAAAACAAATATGCTTTTTCAAAATAATTTACAAATCGTTTAATAGAATCCACTGAAATATGGAGAATTCTAGAAAGTTTATTATAACTTATTATTTTACCTGCGCGCTCACATAAAAGCACAAACAATTCTTTAATAATTTTTTCATTTGTAATTTTATAGTTTACTATTATATCTTTGTAGATTATACTTTGAACTAATTCATTTAAATATTCTTTATCTTCTGTAATAACATATTGTGGAATTCCTCCAATTTTCAGATAATCTTTAAAATATGATTCTTTAAGTTCTTGATCTGCTTTTGAAATTTTGATTTTTTTGAAATCTAAAAATTCTTGGAATGTTAAAGGCATTACTTCGATTGTTTTTGTTCGTCCAGTTAACAAAGAACTTTTATCTCTCATTAACGTTGCAATGGAGGAAGAACATATCACTTTAATATTTTCTGAGTCATAGATGCTTTTCAGTTCTTGTTCAAATTCATCTTTGGCAGTTACTTCATCAAGAATTAAATAAAAAAAATCCTTAACAGATTTTTTATGAATTTCCCTGTATTTTTCAATTATCTGATGAATGTTAAAGTTCAAGAGTTTAAATGTATCAAGACTAACATAGCATATATCTGTTGGTTCGGTATTTTCTAATAATTTTGAGATTATTTGTTTAAGAATTGTTGTTTTTCCAATTCTGCGAAGTCCTGTAAGAAATATAATTTCTTTTGAATCTAAATTGCTTATTATTTTTTCTACGTAAAATTCTCGTTTAATGCTACTCTCTTCAAATTTTGATTCCCACCAAGCGTTTTGTTTAAAGAGTTCTGATTCCATATGACACAAAAAGTTAAACTAGTTTATAAACTTTACGATATAATAGTACAAATTATGAATTTTTGTACGATGTCATCGTATAGTTTTTAAATAAGACTATGTTTTTAAATTTAATAATTTATTTAATATTTCAAAAGAAAAGTGAAGATTAGCTAAGATTTTTCCCAACAATTATTCCGCTAGTCCCATCAGCATAAAATCTTGGAACTAATACCAAATCTTTAAAATTGAATTTTTTAAGTAAATGGTATGATTCTCCGTTTACACCTTTCCAACAAGTTGCATAAGTTTGTTTAGAATCTGTTTTTTTTATATCTTCTAAAATTCGATTAACTAATTCAACGCCTATTCCTTTTTTTCTATAATCTTTTTTTACTGCGAGCATTTCAATAGCTTTTGCATTTTCTTCATACTTAAAGTCTGAATAAAATGCTGTTGAATCTTCATAAAGAAGTCTTTCTAAATCAGGAATTGTTCGATAAAGTCCAAAACCAACAGGAACATTATTCTCATAAGCCATCACAACTCCAGTTCCAGGATTATTTAACCAAGGAAGAATTATTGGAAGATATTCTGCTTTAGATTCACGACCATTAGGGCCTTTGAATAATTCAAATGCTAAATCTAGAACAAACTCGGGGTCAGATTCGTTTTTGAATGCATTAGATATTAACTCTATTGCCATAATCGTGTAGATTTAGAAGGTGCTATTTAAAGTTTATTATTATTAACCACTACCAAGTGGTTAAAAAGCGAAAGATTTATAAATAGTAATCAGTTTAGAAGCTCTAAATATTAAATTTGTGTTGAGATAAAATGGCGAAAAAATTAAAAGAAGATTTATCGAAATCATTAGACCAGAGATTAAAAGATGAGCTTAATTTTTCTGATAAAGATGTTGATTCCTTTAAATCTGCTCGTTTTTCTTTACGTGCAGATCAACCTTCAAAAAAATTAGAGTTAATTGAACAAAATCCTGATTTATTGTTTAAGTATGTTCGGGTTTGTAAGGATCTATTTCCTAAATACTACTTCTACTTGGGTGGATTAACTGCAATTTGGAAATGTCCAATTGATTTTTATGAAAAATTAGATACTCTTACAGAAATCTTAGATCATATTAGTGCAAAGCCAGAATATGCTTCTACAGATTGGCTTACATCAGGTTTCAACCATCTATTTGAAAACAAAAAACTTTATACTAAATTAAAACAAAACAAAAAATATGTTTTAGAATTATTTGAACGTTTTGGTTTAGCAGCAGTAAGTTTACTTCAGTTACCTAACCGAGAAGTTTTGAAATTTACTGATGAATTCGAAGAAATTTGTAAATATGTAAAATCTGATTCAAAAAAATCATTAGATTGTATCAATAAACGTAGAGATTTTATTAATTCTCAAAATTTATCTTATATTATTGAATTTGCAAAAAGTATTGAAGGAGATGAAACTTACTCTTTGAGCGGCGCATTTACTTTATCTGCACTTGGAAAATTTGATATTGGCGAAAAAAAATCTTGGGAACTTTTAAAAAAATATAGGAGTGGTATGTGGGGTTTGCTTAATGGTTTAGATGAAGTTAAATTATCTAAATACAATCAAAGACCAGATTGTTTTTTTAAATTTGAAGAAACGTATGGTTGGATAACGGATATAATTTTAGATTTTTCATCACGTAAAAATTTTGATTTCGTTATTAATCAATTAAATACATATAATTTTCTTGAGTGGTTTGAAAAACCTAGTTATTTATTGAGATGCATTCCTGAATCTTCAGTAGATTTAGAAACAATTAATAAACTCCCTGATGAGTTTTTGAATGCGAATCCAGAACACACATTGGATTTATTCAAGCGTTATGGTTGTGCTGTTTTTTCTGTTCTTGAAAAAGAATTTAAAAATCCTGGCTTTGAAAAAAAGCATAGATCGTTTATTGAAAAAGTGAGTGAGTATGATCCTGAAGGTGATTGGTTAAGAACTATTGATGTTGATTTGATTGAGTCTCGACCAGAATTTGTATTAGAATTAGCAAAACATGCGAAATATTGTACGCATAATGTTTTTGAATTATTCGGGTATATAGATCAGAAGATGCTTGAGTCTATATTAAATTCAGAAGAAGACATTCTTAAAATTGCAAAGTTGGCAGGAGTTGGTGCTGCAGGAGCAATTCATAGATATCATGATGAATTAAACAATCCCAAACTAGTAAAAAAAAGATTAAAAGTTTGTGAAAAAAATAAAGAATTATTTGGCATTACTCATTTTGGTCGTTATGAACCAGAAACTTTAGAAGAAAATCTACAAAATTTAGAAACTCCTAATGATGGTTCTAAACCTATTTGTTTGTCTATTCTTAATCAGTACGATTGGAATACTGCATTTGAAACTAATAAAGTGATTGGTAAGTTAGGAAGATTTAGCAAAGGATACAGATTTGTAAATTATGAAACTGATAATTCTCCTGATATTTTTAGAATAATTAAAGAAACTTATGAGCGAGAAGGAGAAATTTCAGTATTGCTTTTAGGCGGACATGGAACTTCTGTCTCAATGTGTTATGGGCATAGCCTTTATACAGATAATTTGCATTCCAGCGATGACATAATTGATTCAGGCCAAGGAGAAAAATATTTTTCAGTTTTAGATCAAGAAAAATTAGCAGAATTAGAATATTGTTTTGCTCCTGACGCAAAGATTGTTTTAATGGGTTGCAGTAATGCGAAAAAAAACTATTGGTCAAATGAAGATAATTTAATGAAATCAGTTTCAAAAGCACTTCCTGGAAGAAGAGTTTATGCACCCAAAGAAGATTGTAATGTTATAAATCCAAAATTCTACAAAACAGGATTACTCAAAACTGTTCAATTTCAATGGTGGGATGACATGGAAGGAAAATCAATAAGAAATCTTTCAGCTTCAATTTGTCAGAGATGATTAGCTTACAGTTTTTACATTTTAAGATATAATTACGCAACATGTAGTTTGGAGCAAGGTGTTGATTTGTATTATATTCAACGAATTCTTGGGCATACTGGTGTGACCATTTACAAATGTTAAAGCTAAATTTGTTAGTGGTAAGTTGAGCAGAGATGAATTTAAAGAGAAGTATTTGTTGTTAAATAGTCTTGAAAGTGTTAATTGTGGTGTTTTTTAACGAAACATTTTTATATTATAAGGTGTCAATAAGTATCACTTTATGATTTAAAATGAAATATGGATTATTAGTGAAAAAATTGAATTTAATTGATAAGAATATTATTGTGTCTGATGATTTGAAGAGCTATTGCTCTATTTTAAAGATGGAGTATCTTGATGCTATTAAATATTTAATTAGGCATAAGTATCTTCATCGCATTATGAGGGGAATTTTTTATAATCCTTCAATTAGAGAGCGAAAGATGGGTGGGTTTGATATTACTTATAGAGAAGCAATTGTTAAGGCTTTGGAAATTAAAGGGGTAAATGATTGGTATTTTGGGCTTGAAACTGCACTTAAACTTAACAATCTCACACACGAATTTTTTGTTGTTGATTACATTCTAAATGATAAAATTAGTAGACGTAAGTCTTTAGAAGTTTTTGGTAACAAAATAAAATTTGTTAAAGTTAAACCCAAACTTTGTAAGTTAGGTATTAAAAAGTTGAAGTATATGAAATTTTCTGATGTTGAGAAAACTATTCTTGATTTTGTTTATTTGTTAAAATACAGGGGTTTTTCTGATGCTATTGTAAAAAATAAAATTATTGATTATTTAGAATTTGCTTCGAAAGAAAAATTATTAAGTTATTCAAAAAAATATAATAAAAAAGTCGAAGAGTTTGTGAGGTCACTGTGAAAGATTTAATTATTTATTTGGCAGATACTTTAAAGATTAAGAATCATTTACTATTAGAAAAAGATATTCTTCTTCACAGAATTTTAATTAGATTAATGAATACTTCTTTTAAAGAAAATTATGCTTTTAAAGGAGGGACTTGCCTTACCAAGTGCTATCTTGGTTATTATCGTTTCTCAGAAGATTTAGATTTTACTTTTATTCATCAAAATGAGTTTGAAGGGTTTAGCCAAAAAAAGTTAAGAAAAATATTATCTAAAAAAATCAATAAAGTTTTAGAACAGCTTGTTCTTCTAGCTAAAGATTTGAAACTTGATTTCAAATTAGACAAGTCAGATTCAAGATATGTGGTGCTTGGTGGTAACAATAAATTTGTAACATTTAAATTATGGTATAAACCAGTAGTTGGAGTTAAAGAAGAGTTCATAAAAGTTCAAATAAACTATTATGAATTAATTATTAATAATATTGTTAAAATGCAAGCCCATAGTTTATTTTCTTCAATACCTAAAAACGAAATTGAACTGCTTCAACCAGAGCATGTTGATTTAATAGATGACGTTGAACTTATGGCTTATTCTTTGAACGAGATTTTTCTTGAAAAAATAAGAGCTATTCTTACAAGGAGAGGAACAAAAAGCAGAGATTATATTGATTTGTATTTGATAACAGAAAAAATAAATGTTAATTTTGAGAAAGAAGAAGAAAATATTTTAAGAAAGATTAAATTTATGTTGGTTTATGATAAGTATCTGCAAAATTTGTCTGTTATTAATCCTGAGAATTTAATTCTTGGCGAAGAAGAAAATCTTCTTTTAGAACCGCTTGATAAAAATTTTGAAAAATTCTTGCCTAGTTTTTTTGAATATTTAAAACAATTAGAAGAAAAATTAAATGCTAAATAGTGAACAATTGTTTACTGTAGAGTATTTTTTTTGGGTAACTGTGTTGGCAACTATTCATTATCAAAATCAATATTGTCTAAACAAAAAAACAAATCTTCCAATTTCATTTCTTCAGCATTATCTCAACAACATTCTTCAATTTATTATCTCTAACAGTCAATAAATTTAATCTATCGACCACACATTCAAAATCTAATTCATGATTTTGTCGTATTTCTTTTATTGCGCGATTAATCTCGGCTCTAGATTCAAAAACTCCTAATGTCAAATGTGGAATTACTGGGATCTTTTTCAAATATTTTTTATATTTTGACTTGTAAAATCTTTTATGAATTTTATTAATAACCGACTTACCCTTTCCAACAATTAAATACAAATAATATTCTGTTGGTGATGCACAAACTCCTCGAAGTCGCATTTCAAACTTACCAATTCCAGAAACTGATTTCTTAATCTGTAATAAAATTTCTTTTTTGGATTCAGAAGAAGGAATTGGATAAACAACAGTAACATGAGGTTTAATATTAGCACATCCAGGATCATATTTCCGACGTATCTTTTGAATAGATTTTTGTTTAATCTTGGGAAATATTGTTATTGCGTAGATCATTTTATCAACTCTTTTGGGAAGTAATCTATTTTGTATTCATCAAATATTATTATTGATTCATATGTTTTTATAACGTCTGAAAACTTTTCTTTTAATTCTAGCAAAACTTCTTTAAACTCTTTTGTATCTTTGACGTGTATGTCGAGCATTAAATTATAATTTCCAATTGTATTTGTCACGTAATAAATATTGTCTTGTTCTTTGCAAAAATTAATGAATTCATTTTTTCTTTTTTTATTTGTGAGTTGAAATTGTATCAATAACAGATGCCATTGAAAACCTAATTTGCTAACATTTATTTTGGGTTTAAAACCTTCTATTATTTGTTCTTTAATTAATTTTTTTAAATTATATCTTACTGTGTGAACTGGAATTTTTGTTTTTTGCGATATTTGAAATGCATTTAGTCTTGCATTTTGAGAAATTGTTTCAATTATTTTTTTGTCTTGGTTATTTAATTCTACTAGTTTTAATTTTTCAGTTTGTTTAATTTTATTTGTATTTTTAGTTTTGAGAAATTTATAGTGTATATGTTCTGATGTGATTAAGTTAGTAAACGAATATTCGTGAACATGTTCTCCGCATAGATCTAATATTTCACTAAGTAGTTCATCAAATTCTGAAATTGATTTTGAGTATGTTAATAGAATTAGATCCCATCTTCCTGTTCCACTAACTAGCCAACCAACATAATTTAGTTTAGTTAATTTTTTTATTAAGTTTTGTTCTTGTTCTTTGTTTATTTTTTGTAGTTGTAAAAACACATAGTTTGAGTTTAATCCTAATCGACCTACATTAATTATTGTATAGAAATTGGTTATTATTTTTTTATTAATTAGTTTTTGTATTCTGTAATTAATTACTTGTTTGCTTACGCCTATTTTATTTGAAATTAGAGTATCTGATTGTCTGGCATCTGCATCTAATTGAGCAAGGAGTTTTCTATCTTTTTCATCTATGTCCAAAATATAAGTCATATTCTTTATTAAGTAATAAATAGTATATAAATTTTATCATTTTGTCAATTTAATTACTGCAAAATTTTAAATATAGGTATAGTACTATTGAGTAGTATTAAAATTGAATTGAGGTGAATTGAATATGAATATTCAAAATATTAAAAATAAAATAGTACAAAAAACAAAAAGAGCAGTAGATTGCGGAATTACAATTGGTGTGTTAACGCTTTTTGGAGCAAGTATAACTATTGCAGTAAACGCGCCATTAATTCCAATTCAAGCAGGAATAGAATGTTTGCTTGACGAAGACCAAATAACTGCAGAAGGGACTTTAATGGAAATAAAATCCAGAACAATGATGCAGACAAAAGGTATGCTTTATTCGGGAGTTTTTGAATTAGATTCTGGAGAAACTATTGAGTTGTATGATTCGTCTAGAATTCTTGAAGGTAAATATTTTGCAAACAGCATTATGCTGAATTTAGAAATTGGAGAAAAATATGTGATGGAATTTCAAGGTTCTGATATGTTGGGCTATGTTATTACAGACACAAATTAATTTTTTTTATTTGATTTTAGTTTTTTATTTGCTTTTAACCAAAACATTTATATATAAAACACGTTTTAATATTAAAATATATTGTAAATCTAAAATTTGGAGGTCAAAATGGAATTTGCTATAACTAAACTTTCACAAAACGGTCAGGTCGTTATACCGTCTGAAATAAGAAAAGATGCTAATCTGGCGCCATCAACTAAATTTATTGTCTTTAATCAAGGAGGAAATATTTTGCTAAAACAGGTGACAAAAGAAGCACTATTAAGAGAAATGCAGCTTGCAGAATCAATTTTGAGAAGTGAAGAAGAAATAGCCAAAGGAAAAGTGACTAGAGTAAATGCAAAAATGTCTGATAATGAAATCGATTCTTTATTGATGGACTAAGTGACTAAAATGGAAATTATTTTTTCAGAGAGTTTCAAAAAAGATTTTAAAAGAATAAAAGAGAAATCACTTAGATTGAGGTTAATTAAACAGATTAAAAAATTAGCTACGCTTCCTGATTCTGGAAAACCACTTAAACACAATCTAAAAAATCATAGATCAATTAGGATTCCTCCATTTAGAATTATTTATAGAATTGAAGATGATAAAATCATTATTAATTGTTTTGATCATAGAAAAGCAGTGTATAAATGATTGTTCCCTACTCTTTCAGCAAACTTTATATAATTTAAAATAATAAACATTGATTAATCAAATTTACTTTAAAAAGTAATAAATGAGGCGATATATATGAGTTTTTTTCATCAAACATTTAATAAATTCTATGAACTTTGGCACAAAGCAATAACAATTCATGATCATGGAAAGGATCTAAATGAATGTTTTCATACAATTAACCAGCTTCAGGATGAAGCAGATACTAGCATTAGAATTATTAATGGGGAGATAACTTCATTAGAAAAGGTTAGTAGTGATTCTGCAGAACTTGCTAGTAAATTGAGTTGTGCTAAAGACGCACTTAACAAACTTATTAAAGATGGTAGTAAAGAACGTTATGAGTTTATGTTAAGAAAAAAACCAGAAGCTGAATTTAATGAATATAGGCGTAAAATAAGAAACCACATTAGCGAAATCACGCAAGAGTTAGTAAGATGTCATGATTTATTCAAAGAACTTGACAAAGATCACGAATTACTAAAAGACAAAGAACACAAGTTCGTAGAAGAAATACAATAAATTTAATTTTTTTCTTTTTTCATCCGAACCTAAACTCATACTTCTCCAAAGCTTTATCTGCAGATTCGTATCCTTTCTTAACCATTCGTTCAATATAGCTTTTGCTCATTCCCATGTGCCATTCTAAAAAGAAGTCTTCGTCGTTAGGATCTGGGTGAATAAATACATAATCCACATTTCTTTTAATGTCTAAATTAGAAACTAAATCTCCGACAAGTGATTCTCGACTAGAAACTAAAAAATCTTCAAACTGAGGCATTTTTTTAATTAATTTTTCGTACTCATCTTGCACTCTATCATGAACATAATTTTTCTCATTATTTGCTTTTCTGGACGCAAGTATTTTTTCTTCTATCAATAAGTATACTGATTGAATTACTGTTTTAATCAAACCAAATTTTTTTATTGATCCAATTTCTGGTTTGAATTGATAAGGTACGTGAGTGTATGAAACGAAAACTAAATCTGCTCCGTTGTCAGATGCAATTTTGTAGGACAATGTTTTTCTTGTTTCTCCGTCAACAACATCTATTTTTTCTCCATTTTTGTGTTCAATACAAAAAGGATAGAAAAATTGTAAAGAGCAAGATCCTGCAACTGTCGAAGAAATATTTGCATCATTTCTGTAAATTATTCTCCCATTTTCTTGGTGATCTTTTCTGCAATATACTATTCGTTTAGTTTGATTAAGAGGTGTTGTCACAATAAATAAATCTGATGCTACTTTTGTAAAATCTTCTGTGTCTAAAAATTTGTGGAGTTTTTTTTCTAATGGGCCTAGATGTATTGGACTCATTATTGCAAGTGATTCTGGATTTATTCTTTTTTTTAGTATTTTTTTTGCACTTTTTAGCGCTTGAGTTATTGCTTGGGTATTTAGTGATGCGTAATGTAGTACGCCTCTTCGCAGTCCTGACTTTCGCAGTAGCCAATCGTTCATAAAAAGGTCGCGCATTTCTTCTGGTGAGTATCCCATTGCAACGCCTATTCCAAAAAGTGCTCCGCCACTTGAGCAAACATACATGTCTATTTTGTTATTTCCTTCTGGACCGGGTAATAATAAGTCTGTTTTTGATCTTGAAAGAACACCTCCACTGAACTTAAATCCTACTTCCTCAAGTCGCATTCCAACGCCCATATGAAAGAAATGTGCTTTTAGACCGCCGCCACTAGCAACCATTGCATTACGTCGTTTACCAGAAATTATAATTTTCTCTAGGTCGCTATTAGTGTATGTCTCTATCATATTATTAGCTATGTAGGTGGTATTTTTAAACATTGTTATCTAAAATTTAGTCTTTATACGGTTTATTCTAGTTCAAATGTCTTTCTGAGAAAAGGAATTCCATAATATGCAACTAATGCACTTAGAATTATTACAATCCAAAAAACTAACGGAGGAATTCTAAATAAAAAGAACAAAATAAAATCTACAACAACAATCACAATAAATACAATAGAAATTCCTTTAAGTAAAATTGATTTTTCTTGTTTATTCATTTTCAATCACTTCGACGCCTAATTCTTGAAATACTTTTTTTGCTTTTTCTAAATAATTGTCTTTTATTAAAAAATGGTCTTTAGAATATGCTGCAATAGGCATTATGCTTATTCCTTCTTTTGCTAGAGCTGTTGCGACTTTTGCAGTCACTCCTACAACCTCCATAGAAAACAAAATGTTTAAAGTGAATATTTTCCAATCTCTTTCAATACTCATTATATTTTCTTGTTTTACTTTTGTTTGATCTAAAATAACTGTTGTTTCTGTATTGTCAATAATATTTGCAAACGCGTCAGAATCTGGTTTTTTTGCTTTGATTATTGCAAATCGTTCTTTCCAAATTGTTACTGTTGATTCATCGAAATAGTTATCTAGTTCCATTTTATTGTTTTTAAATCATTCAGAGTATTTAATTTTTGCTTTATTTTCACAATAAATTTATATATTATTGTAATTGAATGCCGTAATATGTTAATTGCTAATATTAAATTCCAAAGAGCAGAAATAGGATCTTTTTCAATTAAAGACGGTGTTAGAATCAAGATTTTTTTTAGTGACGGATCCAATAAAGTTCTTAGTTTTGAGCCTGGTTTATTGGATTTAGATAAAGATGCTCATGTTATTATTAGCAAGGTTAGGCAGTATGAGAAAGAGCTTAACATGAAGCTAGTAGAGCGAGGAGATTCATTCTTAGATAGTTTTGTTAATGTTGTTATTGAAGATGAAGAGGGTGTAGAGGCTAAGCTAAAGGTTTTTTTACGTAAGATTAAGGATAGCATTAGTCATTTAAGAGGTAGTCGTATGGCTACAGGTTATCTGGATACAATTAATAGAGTTAAAGGTATTAAGGAAGAATTCTGATTCTATTTTTTTAGTTTTTTGTTAAACTTCTCGCACAATTTGATCTGCACTTTTTTCAGTAACTAACTTGCCTTCTGTTGAGCAGTAAGGGCATCTTGTTGGTGCGCGATTACTTTTTGGTACGAATCTATAATTACAATTCATACATCTGTAGTTTGCCATATTATCACCTCTTAACTCAATTTAGTTTATTATTTCTTTTCTATATAAATTTTATTCTTTACTTTTGTTCAAATTTGCAGATTTTAGGGTTTTAAACCCAAATCAACCTTTTAAAATTCTTACTTTTTAGTAGTAAATAAACAGAAAAATTTATAAAGAGAATTACATTTCCTATAGATAGTTTTGATTAATCTATTATTTCAACAACTGTAGTTGTTCAAATTATCAAAATCAAAACTCTCTTTGAGAATTTTGTGCAAATTTCATATGTTAATCAAAGTTCTTAATATATTAAAATGGTAATGTCTAATGGATTAGGGGATGGAGAACTGGTAAAAAATCAAGAAAAAAAACTAGTTAGATTAGAAGTTATGTTACCAGAATCTAAATATGTTAAGGAATGGGGTTATTCGCAAGGAACAACATATGCAAGTATGACACTTAATATTGCAATAAAAGCAGAATATGATTTTGATCTTATGCAAAAATTATTAGTTGATAGTGGTTTGCAAATTAATAGCATTTCAAATGGAGGAATTTTTGTTGACAAGAGATGGTTTAAAGGAGATCTGACAAAAGATTCAAGATATGATATTCGCGTTTCAGGTCAACATGATGGTGGTTTTACCAAAGTTCAATTATATGCAAATTCAAATTACAAAAAAGATAATCCTAAAATTCAAGATTTTCCAACATTAGTTAAAGTAGTTTCAGATTATATTAATCAAGTTGAAAAAACAAAAGAAGAAAAACAAGACGATCCTGATTTATTACACGACGCATAAACCTATGTTAATTTAATTATATATCATTTTTTTTATCTTAATTACTTTTTTCAAAAGGGGCTATGATTTATAACCAGTAAATTTAACTAGTCAGATAATTATATTTTCGGAGGGGCAAAAATGGAAGATTTACAAACAATGATTCAGAAAACAGTTTTAGAATTAGAGTTGGATGATGTGGTTCAACAAACAGTTTTTACAGGTATTGCAAACGCATTAGCTATTTCAAATTCTAAATTTCAAGAATATTGTAGTTCACCTGAACTTCAACAAAAATACGATAAAGATCCTGAAACTGTTGACGAAGAAGTGCAGATTTACAATGACATGGGTAAAAAAATGGGTTCTATTTTTAGAAATGCTTATGATTCTCGAGATGAGTTCGAATCTCTTGGAGAACAAGCAGAAAAACTAAGAGATAATTTAGCAGATTCATTTACAGAAATATATGTTTTATTATTATCTAATCAAGCATATAGTGATTTTATCGCTAAAAAAGTTGAAGGTCTTGCTGACTTAGGGGAAGAAGAATTAGAAAAATTAGAGCAAGAGGGTGAAGAAGGAATTGTTAACAGAACTAAAGAGTTTGCCAAAGAATTTGTTGATAAGTTAGAAGTCAAAGATGAAACAAAAACATATTTAGTATCTCAGTCCGAATTTTTAGCAAGACAATTTATTGCTGTAGATAAACGCAGTTCTTATTTTTAATAAATTTTTAATATTTTAAAATTATTTTATTTAATTTCCTGGAGGGGATTTTAATGATAGATGAACTTTCAAATAAAATTGAAACAGTTGTTAGGGATTGTGGAATCGATGATGTTTTTGAATCTATTGTAGGTTACGCTTTGTCAGAAAGTGCAAAAGAAGCAGTGGTAAAGTGCAAAAATTATTTAGAGTCTGAAATAAGAGTGCAGTATGAAGCAAGTTTTAAAACTTGGGAATCAGATATAGATTTAATTAGCAATCTTGCAGATAAAGTTGTTGAGTATTTTAAAGAAGATTTTCAAAAAAAAGATGCAATTATTAGTTTGTTAGATAATAAAGAATTTGATTTAATGGATACATACTCTGGTTTAATTTCAGATCAGTATAAACTTTCTATGGTTGATTCAACATTTCGTAAATTTATGTCTGAAAAAATAATAGAAATTCCTCAAGAAAAATCAAATGCTGAATTCGAAAGTGAAATCTTCAAAATAACGGAAGAGTTTGCAGAAAAATTAAATTTAACAATTTATAACGATAATAAATCTAAAGTAAATGAATATTTGCATTCTTTATTTACTTAAGTTTATTTATTTATTTATTTTCTTGTAGTTTTATTTGGTTCATTTATTCATTCTTGCATTTTTTTCTTTCTTTCTTTTCTCTATGTTTAACTAATATAAGCTAAATATATTTAACTTAGTTTTATATTTTTTTAGTTATGGAATTCGAAAATAATAATCCAATAAATTCAACTATAAAGCAAAATCTTGCATTGATGAATTCAACTTCAGAAGGATCTTTAATGGATATATTGATTGAAGATAGTTTAGGTGGTAATGCAGGGGATTGGAATGATTTGTCTTGTGTTGCTACAAATTTTTGTTATAATCCGAACACTGGAGCATTAATTAAGTTTGATAATTATTCTGAGGAGTCTCAAATGCTTGGTGCTTGTTCTCGCGGTTATTTTAGAATTGCGATTGATTTCAAAGAGCTTGATGACAAAGTAAGTTCTGGAATTATTGAGTTAGATGCAAGGGATGCTTCTGATTCTGCGAAAATTGTTCTTAAAAAAACAGTCGAAGAATTTAATCGTTTGAATTCGTTTTACGGCTAAATTATTCATTTAGTAATTAAAATTTGTGAGGGATGTTGAAATGGTTGTACATACAATTGATGGAAATAAAGATTATAGACAAGGATTAGAATTAACACTAAAATTGGAAGAAGATGATAAAGTTTTGTTTAGATTCAAAGGGGGTTGTGATGATCGTTCTTATCCAGTTTTGCATGTTGTAGATCAACTTCATAAAAAAGGTTTTGATATGAGACTCCTTGCTGAGTTTCCTTATGGTGCATTTAGATATGAGCCAGAAAACAATAGACCAAAAATGCCGCATGATATTTATTCATTAATTGGATCTGGCAGTGGAGATGCAGTTCATCCTCAATATGTTAATGAAATTGTTGCTAAGAAAAAGAATAGTTAATTTTTAATTTTTTTTTTAAATATTGTTTTTAAAATTTTTATTCTTCAGTCACATGCTGGATAAATGCGTTGTAATGGTTTGACATGCTGTATGGGAGTTCAGTTCCCCAAATTCCTTTAGGATTTACATAAATTCCGACGAGACATTTAGCATCTATACTATACATAAGTCGTTTACATAAAGAATGAGGATCTTGTATTCCTTCAAAGTTTTTTATAATCAATAAATAATTAGGATCGTCTGTTTGAATTGTAGGTAATTGTTCTTCATCAAGTTTTATTTCTTTAAATTCAAAAGGTAGATTTTTTCCTGTTAATTTATCTGATAAATAATCTATACTGTTTTGAAATATTTGTTCATTTGATCTGCAAAAAAATATTGTTGGTCCGGATTCAGAAAATGAATATCCTGTTACTAAACCATCTAATCGTTCTGTAATTTCGGTTGGAAGATCTGTATTTTTCATTTTATTTGCCTGTTTATTTACTGGTCATATTGACTTTAATGTCTCAGAATATGTTTGCTATTTATAAGTCTTTCTATTTGTAATTACTGGCGAGTTACTAATTGTGGCTAATAATGATTTGATTCTTCTTCAGATTCTTCAATCCTATAAAGCTGTCCTGAAACATAAGAGTCATCATCGTGAATTTGTTTGATAGTCATAGCAAAAGCATTGGCTTTATACCACAGATTCTGCGCTTTAGCTCCATCTGCTATTATGCAATACGGTGTGCGTCTAGAACACCAATATTTTGATTCATTTCCAACAATAGGATTCCCAAGCGGCCTTGGGTAAACAGTCTCTCCTGTGCTTTTTTTAACAAATCTTCCATCTTTGAACAATATCTCTTCTAGTTTGCGTTTTGCCATGTAATTCCCTCCTCCTGCATATCTGATGTGTTGTTTAGCGCTTAATCTATTGCTCTATTCCAATAATAATTAATAAAGAATACAATAAAAATGTTATGTATGTATTTTATGCCTTTTACGTACTTTAATAAAAAATAACATAAAAAAAGAAATGGAAAAAATTTAATAAAAAATTAAAAGTTTATTTCAAATTTATGTTGATGAATTTAAATTTGAAATGCAGAAAATCGAGTGTAATAAGATGCTGCGCAATTCAATGCGCAGAATTACTCGATTTTTTTCATTTCGCTCTTCGCTTATTCGCTCTTAGTCCAGGTCTAATTTTCTCAGCACCCTTACCTTTGTTTCTCAAACCACGACTCTTTCTACCTGCACTTGTAAGTCCTCTAGTGACTCTTCTTGCTTGTCCAGGTTTAGTAGCCCACTTAAGATTTTTATCTTTTACAATTTGAGGGTGAGCTGTATCGACGAGAATTACTTCGTGCCAATGATATTTTCCATCTTTAGCAACCCAGTATGAATTTATAACATTGCAGTTTGGATACTTTTTTTGTACTCTTTCTTCTGCAACTCTTTGATAATTTACTCCAAGAATTTTAAGTCTTCTCATTGCTTTTGGTCTTCTACCGCCTGCAAATTTAGGACGCATTCTTCCGCCTCTATTAACTCTTTGTCTTATTAGAATTATTCCTTGTTTTGCTTTATATCCTAAAGAACGAGCTCGATCTAATCTTGTAGGTCTCTCGATTCGAACTGTTACAGGCTCTCTTCGCCATTTAATAAGCCTTTCTCTCCACAATTCAGGTATATTAGCTTTAGGTTTCTTCCAAAGCTCTTTAACGTATTTTAAATATCCCATTTTTACTTAGCCTCCATTGTTTTGCTATTTAAAGCACTCTAAATGAATTTAAAGTACTTTTTTTGAGATTCAGGTAAGCTATTACCTACATTTCTCAAACATAACAATCAAAGATGTGTTTATAAATGTTTTCCGAATATATTACTACTGATGAGTGATCAATAATCGGAACATTTATATATTAGTTCAAGACAAAAATTACTTATGGTCGAAAAAAGATATGGTATAATTGCAGATTTGCACAAACATCCTGCAATTGTTGGTTTAGCAGTAGATGCACTTATCAAAGAAGGTATTGATACTTTAATTCTTAATGGAGATCTTGGAAATGATGCAGTAATTCAAGTAGCTGGAGGTCAAGCTAAAGTTTCAGGCTATGATTTTATCGACGCTGTTTTAGAAATCGTTGCTCAAAAAGGTCTTGAAACATTTGTTTCTGCAGGAGGAGTTGATAAAATTCATGTTCAACCAGGAAGTCACGAATCTGTTGCGGCATTCCATGAAGTTATAAAAGAAAAATCAAAAAAATATTCTAATATTATTAGTGTTTTTGACGTTCCAAAAGTCGAAGAAGATTCTCATCATTTAGTTTTTCTTCCAGGATCTGATTGGGTTAGTGGAGGACAATATCATGTTTTTCCTGAAAGTTCAGGTCTTAAAAGCGGAGTTTATCTTAATGATGGTTCAAATTATCATAAAATAGAAGACGATAATTTAATGAGTCAAATTGCAGCAGATCCTAGATATAGAGACTCTCTTATGTGGGTTACTAATATGGAGGATGTTAGAGATCTTGTAACCCAACCTGATAAAACAATTCTTGTTTCACATATACCTCCAAAATTTGATAATGTTGATAATTGTGTTGACTTTGCACATTTTTGTAAAATTAATGATGGTGGGATAGCTCCTATTTTTGCTGCAGACTATTTCAGAGCTCAAGGCGCAACGGTTGTGGAAAAAAAGGAAAATAGAGGTAATGCTGATTTAAGAAAATTAATTGATGATGTTGGAATTACTAAAGGAGTTCATAACCATTTTCACGAATCAGGTCATAGAGCAAACAATTTAAGATCTGATTCTGTAAAACAAGGAGAATTTGTCGACGATCTTTTTTATAATTCGGGAAGTCCTGATCAAGGTCAGTGTGGTATTTATAGTGTAAGAAGTGATGGAAAAGTTGCTTACAAAAATATTTCTTTATCTTAATTCAAAGTATTTATTATCAATTCATAACCTCGACCACCAGGAGAATTTGCTCCAATCAATCGATCACTTAAATCTGAAAATTTACCATAGAATTCACTAAGTGCATATTTTTTTATTTCTTCATTTGTTGCAAGATTTAAATTTTTAACATTGCACACTCCCACAATTCCATCTGAATGAGTTTCAATATTAATCAATTCAATATCGCATTTTGCAGGATCATATTGTAACATATTTGTTCCAAAAAAACTAGTTAGTGCGTGAATTTTTCCAAGTTTTAGATTAAATGCATTTATTATTGAATTCGAATCTACTTTGTTAACTCCATTATGTGCGTGTGTTGCAAGCAAAATAACTTCATTTTTTGTAAATAGATTATAGTCTGTAGGATTAGGAATATTGAATTTTTTAGCAGAATTTTGTAAAACTAAATCTTCTTCATTATTTGGTAATCTGAATGGATTTTTTAAATTTTTTTGATTAATCAAATGAGTTCTAAATTCAATTTCGTGAGGTGTGATTTCAATAATGTGTTCTGAATCATAAAATAGCTCGACGAAATAATGTGCAATATATTCTGCAGCAGCGTGCATTGACAAAGCACAATTAAGATGATCTGTTAATGGTTTAAAATTTTTTTCTAAAACAGAGTTATTTAATGCAGTTTCATGTTGTTGTGCATATGATCTGATAAATTCTTTCATACTTTTATTTAAATTAAAATGATATCCGTGAAAAACTTCGTGAACAAAATGTTCTGGTTTAATATCTTTTTTTTCTGTTTCATTTGGAAATTCGATTATATTATCTTTATTAAGTGGTCTATATTGTGCAATTATTGTTCCGAGTTTAGGTTTGTGTAGGGCATCGGAATTAGTTTTTTGATCTATTTCTGTTTTGAATAATTCTTGATCAAACTCAGGTTTCACAGAAGTTTTTTCAATTCGTCCTGCTTTAAATTGAATATAATTTACATTAAGAAATTTAGAAATGAGTTGACTTTTTTCATCAACAAATTTTTGAAGCTCTGCTATTTTTCCTTCTTCACTCAATACACTCATATATTTGGTATTGTTACAAGATTTATAAAATTTATGCAAATTAATCACTAAAAAGTAAATACTGTGTTATAATGTGTATTATTTATAAGTATAATGAGGAAATTTTACTTAATTTTAAATACCTCTTCAAAATATAGTTGATAATACAATGGAAAAAAAGAAAATCGGGATTATTGCTTCACGACTAATGTTTGCAGATTCTGTGTGTGTGAATTCTCAGAAATGGATAGATAAATTTCTAGAAATGGGATTTGATGTTCATCTTCTTTATGGTAAAATTGGTGTTAAGTCTAATTTGCCTAAATTCGAACTGGCTGAGATGGATTACAAACATAGCGAGATAAGAGCAATCAAAAGAATGGCATTTGATTCTAATCTTGATAAGGCAGGTATAAAAGCATTTGATATATTGCTTAATAATTTAATTTCAAGAATAAAAAAACCTCTTAGAAAATATATAGAGGATAACAAAATTGATTACTTGTGTGTTGAAGATATTTTAGGCGGTGGAAAAAATCTACCTTTGATTTTGACATTAAACAAAATTATTTCAGATTTAAAGATTCCTACTATTGGTAAACATTACAAATTATTTTGGGATATTAATTATTTTACTAAAAATCTAAATATTCCTAAAATATTAAATCAACTTCCTTCTAATTCAAAGAAAATTACTCACATCACTAGCAATAGTATTGCACAAAAATCATTGGTTGAAAAAAGAAATATTTCTAGTATGATGATTCCTCATTTGATAAACTTAAAGGCAATGCAGGAATTAGATGAATTTAATAAAGAGTTTAGAAAAGAGTTTGGAATCAACAACGATCAGATTTTAATTCTCCAACCAACTAAAATAAGTCGTACAAAAGGTGTTGAAAAGTCAATAAAACTTCTTCAAGAAATAAATAAAGCAACTAAGAAAGATAATGTTCTAATGATAACAGGACATCCTGTTTATCATAGGGGAAATTATTTTGAAGAAATTGTTAAGCGGATTAATAAAGCAGATGTTAATGTTATTTTTGCTAATGAAAAAATTAGTTTAAAGCGTCAGCAAAATGGAGATGAAAAGATTTTTTCTATTTGGGATGCTTATATTCATGCAGATATTATTTCATTTCCAACAACAGGCGTAGGTTTTGGAAATCCAGTTATTGAATCAATGACTTACAAAAAACCATTGATTGTAACTAAGTTTGAAAATTTACAGTCATTTATTGATAAGGGTGCGCAGTTTGTTGTGGTTGATCAATCAATCAATCAAGATTCTGTTAGTGATATCTGTGAATTAATTTTTGACAAAAAAAAGCGAAAGCAAGTAGTCGAAAATAATTTTAAAATAATTAAAGATTCTTATGATGTTGATATTCTCGACGAAAAAATCACATCAATAATAAAATCCTATGAAACCGAATCATTGTTTAGGTGGATGACTAGACAAGCAAGAAGGGTTGGGCGATATGTTCCACATCCTGAAAAGTTAATTCCTGAGTTTATCAAAGGAAGACCTAGGTATAGAGCAAAACAAAATAATAGAAACAATAATGCAAATCATAAGCAAGATTCAACAAAGTTATTGGCAAATCCTAAAGGGACTGCTCAACAAAATAAAAAACCAAAAGGAGTTTCTGAGCATGATATATTGGGTGAATATGATAAATTAACAGAGGCAGAATTTAGTGGTAAAAAAGATAGTTCAAAAGATTTTTCAGATAAAAAACAAGATCGTAGAAATAATATTTCTAAAAAACCAGTTTATAAAAAAAAACTTGGTAAAAAAACAGGCCCTCAATAACTGATAAAATGAGATTTTTAAAAAAGAAAAAAGTTCTTGATGAACAAAGTATTGAAGAAAAACAAGAAGTAGTTAATGATTCTGGTAATGTGTATTTAGTTCCTAAAGGATGTCCTATTTGTAGGAAAGATCTAAAAGGAAATGATCAGGTTAAGTATTTCTGTGAAAAATGTAATGTTTTATTTGATAGAAAAGATATTCGTTCTTATGAAGATCGCATAAAAGATGTAGAAGAAGAGAAAAAGTCAAAGCAAGAAAAAGAAGATAGAGAATTAAATGAAGCTAAAGAAGAATCATTGGAGCAAATAAGAAATGCAGTAGAAGAAAAAATAACAAAGTCAGAACAAGACGATGTTTCAAAAGAAGAAACTTCTACAGAAAAACAAAAAGCAGAATCTGTGGACGAGAAAGAACAACAACTAGAAAAACCAAAAGAACAACAACTAGAAAAATCAAAAGAAAAACCAAAAGAACAAGAAATGCAAAAACCTATTGTCCAATCAGAAAAATCAAATGTTCAACCAAAAAAACCTATTGTTCAATCAGAAAAGTCTGTTGATACTGAAGATGAATTAATGCAAGCTTTGGGTATGAGTGATTCAAAAAAAAATGTAGAACAAGATGTAAAAAAAGATCCAGAACCTGCACCTCGACAATCACAATCTGAAGAAAAACAAGTTGAAGAAAAAACAGTAGAAGAAAAGCAAGTAGAAAAACCAACACAAAAAACAAAAACTAAATCAAAAGGAGAATTCACTCTCGAAACTCAAGAAAAAGTTATTGCAAGTAGTGAATCTAAAAAAATTCATGCAGGTAATTGTCATTTCGTAAGTATGATTCAACCAAATAATCGTATTTATTTTGATTCAATTGAAGAAGGCGAAAAAAAAGGTTATGAACTATGTGTTTGTCTTAGAAGATTAAAAGCAATAATGCGTGCCAAAGCAAAAGAGTAAAAAGCATTAACAATTAATTCTAATCAATAAAAAGTGGCACTACCTTGGCATGGATGTTTGAACATCAGGTGTTCAATTTGTTCGAGCGTAGCTCGATTATGTCTACAATGAGCAAAGCGAATTGTTGATTTAAATCAGAAAACGACCTGATTTATGCAAGGTTGTTTTCGTTGTTTAAAATTCATAGAATTTTATAAACTGCCGTAGTGCTACAAAATTAAAAAACTAGAACTAAAAAACAATAACTCGATTCTTCATTTTGAAATTCATTGAACTCACAAAACTCGTTTAAAATTCAAATAAAAAAAAGAAGTTATTAAAAAAATAATAAAAAATAAATTAATAAAAAATTTAAAATAATTATTTACAAGTTATACATTTCTCTGTATGTTTGAGCTTCGAATTCCATGTGGTAATTATTGTATTTAGCCCATAGATCTTTTTTATTTTTTTCATTAACTCTGATCACTTTTGCATCTCCGCCAACCATTACAACATTGCCGCTATTATCAATAAAGCTCCATCCATCAGAGTTTCCTTCACTGTCACAAAATACATCTTCCATTTTCCAGACATCCATAATTCTTCCGCCGCTTTGGCTGATTACTATGTAGTCTCCTTCATAAGATCCAAATACTCCGCCATCTTTTTCAACGCTTTTACTCCATTTAGCACAACCTGCACTAGACATTGCTATTGCTGCTAGTCCTGTTAGAGCTAATCCTGCCATTAATTTTTTATTCATTTTATTTTACCTCTCTAAGTTTAGTTAATATTTAATCATTTTACAATTTTTATTCTAAATCATAACAATCTGCACTTACAATATTTTTATATGACGAAAAAAATGGAATTCTAAAGCCATATGTTTTTATGTCGCAAACTTGTCCTTCTTTTTCTGCTGAGCTTAGTTTTGCTTGTAGGTCTGATGAACTATACTTTAATTCAAGAAGTGAATCTGTATTTTCAAAACTTCTTTCAACACCTGATTCAATATCTGATGTGAAGACTACATATTTTTCTTCATCGCCATCTTTTACTCTTTCTGTTCCTACAATTTTTACTTTGTAATCAGATCTTACAAAGTGGTGTCTTCCGATTAATCCTAGTCCAACAACTGCTACTCCTGCAACAATTGCTGTTGTTTTTAATGTTTTTTTTACATCTACCATTTTATTTCTACCTCTATAATTTACTCTAGTGAGTATTATAATAATTTACAATATTAGAACCTCTCTTTTTATTACTGTCAAAAGACAACAATTAATCCTTAGAAACTCGCGTCTCTTTATAAATCTTTCGATTTTTAGGGGCATTTTAGCACATATTAAGTATAAAATAGAAAAAAAATGCACAGAATTGATTTATCACTAAATAGTGCTCTTAATTTAGAAAATTTTATAAATTCAGCACCCATATTTCATAATATTATTTGTTTTTTACAGAATTTAGGGGGTTTTACAAAGTGGGGGCAAAGCTCATAAAATTAGCTGAAATTAAGTTTCAAGATACAGACTGTGATATTCCTGAATCTAGAATAGTCTATAATGATCTTGTTCAGACATTAAAATACAATTCTTCTAAATATCTTAGACCTGAAGTTGATTTAGAAAATAACTTGGTAAAAAATTCAATAATGGCTTTGGCTGCAAGAGATGCAGGACTTGAAAAGATTATTGTTGAAACACAAAATTCTGAAGATCACTTGCAAATAAGATCAACATCAAAAAAATTGTTTGTTAATTATGTTTTCTTTGAATCTAATATTATTGATTCTTCTAATTTATCAAGAGCATTTAGCAATTATTTAGAAGAATGTAAAAAAGTTTTTTCAGATCATGTTGTAAATTTTGGAAAAATAAATTCTGTCAAGTTTAATATTCTCGATAAAAATGTTTTAGAATTTTCTATTTCTGGTTTAACTGAAAGTCCCGATAACAAGCATGAATTATATGCTGTTACTAAAAAGCTTTATTCAGAATTTGAAAAAAGTTATGGGAAAATAAGGTCTGTTAATGGGATAAAATTAGAATAATAATTTATAATTTTTCTATCAAACCTAGTCTTACGTATGTGTTAAATAAGGGAAATCTGGATAGTGGAATAAAATATGCATTTTCATAAGCTTCTATTGATTCATTATCTCCGTCTCTGCCTGACTTATCGTCCTGTAAAAAAAGTGATTTAAATAATTTATCAGGCATCTTGAATGAAACAACGTTTAATGAATTGTGGATGTTGTAATCAATACTCTGATCTAGTTTTATTTTAAACGCATATTCTTTTTTAGTGCATACAAAAAAACCGCCAGGATATTTTGATTCAAGAAGAGGAAATGACATGCGTCTATTTTCAGTTGCGTGATATAGAACAATAATTGGCCCATCTGCAAGTTTTTTAACTGCTGAAGTGTATTCGATGATGTTTTGTAAGTCAGAAAATAGTTCAACTTCTGAAAAATATTTTAGTACTTGTGATCTAAGATCTGAGATATCTCGATTAATATGTCTGTTAATTAGAATCATGGATTCTTCTCTAATAAAATGTTTTAGTTTTTGTATGTCGACTAAAAATTCATCCCATTCTTTGAAAATTTGTTCTTTATTTTCAAGAACATTCGAATATAATTCCACAGATTTGTAATTTCGTCTATTGCACGAATAATCTGTATCCCATAATTCTTTATTGCCTACAAAGCGTTTAAATTTGGAGAGTATTTTGTTGACTAGATCTAGTTGTCTGGAGAGGTATTTTTCAATACTTTCAAATTTCGATTTAAATTCTTCAATATCTGAAATAGAATTTTTTATTTTTTTATCTGTTATAATTAGATTTACTAATCTATAGTGGATGAAATATAATTCTTCTTGTTCCTCTTCTTCATCTCGATATTCTTGTTCAATTAATTTTTTTATTCGTTTAAGCCTTTTTTTAACTAAGTGAAAATATTTTTTGTATAATCTTATTGAATTAGTATGGCCATAGCCTTTTCTGAGTAAACGAGCATCATCTTTTTCAAAAAAATGTTTGTTATAGAAGTCGCCTATTTTAAGTGAAAGGTCTTGAAATGTTTCTATTTTTTCAATGTGTCTGTCAAGATACTTTTTGAAGTTTTTTACTGCTTTTTTTGCACTTTTAGAACTTTCAATCCATTTTTTGATTTGTTCATTTTTAAATGTGCTTAGTAGTACCATATTTAAGACATACTTTTTTTATGTATTTAAATTTATTTAAAATTTATTAAAAAAATAGTATTTTGAAGTACAGAAATCAATTTAAACAATTAAATAACCAAAATTCAAATGAAACCCAAAATAGTAATTGGATCAAGTATGAAAAATAGATCTTTAATTAAAGAAACGCTGTCTGATCTAGAAGCGCTAGGATTTGAAAGTTTGTTTCCAAATATTGATGCAAGCATGGAAAACAAAGATGTTGCTGAAAACTTAGAACAAAAAGCAGGTTTTGCTCGGGATCATTACAAAGCAATTGACGAGGCAGATGCAGTTTATTTTATTCTTCCAAAAGGATACATGGGTTCGAGTTGTAAAATAGAACTAGGTTATTCTATAGCTTTAAAAAAACCAATTTATTTCTCAGAACTAACTGGAGAATTTGATCTTGACTGTTATCCTAAAAAAATTATTTCTTTGGATGAATTGGATTTATTTAATGAAGAATTCTAATTAATATTTACAAATGAGTATTGATTAATATATTCTTGAAAACAGAATTGAGATATTGCTTCTATTTTTCCTCTTCTTGAATTTTCGAGGGCAGATAAATATTGAGATCTATTTTGATAACTTATTGCGAGAGGCATTAATTTTTTATACAGTAATATCCAGTTCAAGATTAATCTTCCAACACGACCATTTCCATCGACAAAAGGATGAATTATTTCAAATTGAGCGTGTGATTGAAATGCTACTTCGAATTCATTTATTTTTTTTAATGCTTTTTTTATCCAATTAAGCAGTTCATCAATTCTTTCAGATACAAATAAAAAAGATGTTGTATGCACATCACCTATGTAGTTTTGATTTTTTTTAAATTTTCCTAATGTTTGATCTGTTTCAATTCCTCTATTTACTAAACTATGCAAACTAAGGAGATCTTCAGGTGTGGGAAATCGATCGCAATTTTTTTCTAAATAATGCCATGCATCAAGAAGATTTGATGCCATGAATAATTCTTTTTTTGTGTGTCTTTGTGGAACAGTATCATTAAATAGAAATTCAAAGGTTTCTTTAGGAGTCATTGTTGAACCTTCGATTGAATTACTATTTGCAATAAAAATACTTAGAAATTTTTCTTTTTCTTTAGAGTTGGATATTGGATCAAGCTCATTAACATATTTTGAATATTCTTTAGAAACATGCAGTAAGGTTTCGTGGTCTTGATATGATAACTCATCTTTGAATTGGGTTAGAATCCAATCTTCTTTTTTGTGTGATATTTGCATAGATTCGAATTCTTCTTTGGTGATTGGTCTTTTTTTACCAATATATTTTATGGATTTTTGCACTACTTTAGTTCCAGTTCTTATTGATTCAACTAGATATAGATATTTATTATTGTGTATTGTTTTAACTACTATTGATACCATGAATATATTTAACCACTACATCTATTTAAATTTATCGTCTATTATTTATAAATAACTAATTTAATAATTAGTTTTAACCACTACATTTAAACAATTCAATTCGAAAATAGCGAAAAATTTATATAAGATATAACCTTTATAGAGGTTATTATAACCTAAATGGAGGTTAATTTATGGATTTATTAAAATTCCTTGATCAAAACGAGAATTCAAGAAAAATCTTTGGAAAAAGAGAACTTAAGATAATTGAAAAACAATTAAACGGAGTTGAGTTGACTCAATCAGAGAAAAATAGATTATCTAGATCTATTAGAAAAAAATTAGAATTTATAGAACGAGCAGCTAATTTTTCTGACGAGTTCAAACTGAAAAAAGGCAGTAGGATTAACAGAATCATAGAAGAAACAGTTAAAGAAATTTTATCAGATGAATTAAGGAATAAAATATTGAAAATCTATCTATACGGCTCTTTTGTAGAAAATAAATTTACATTATTCTCTGATATTGATATTGCAGTGGATTTTAAAGAAATAAATTTGAAGCTAGCAACTTTATTCAGACAAAGAATTTTTGGTAGAGTTAATGAAAAAGTTGATATACAAGTACTTAATATTCTTCCTAATAAAATAAAAACAGAAATATTTTCAAAAGGTAAAATAATATATGAATCAGAGAATAAAAGATAAAATTAGTGAAGTAGAACAATTTCTTACTGAATTAGAATCATTTATACCTTCAAAGTTTATTGATTATTCACATGATCTTAAAACTAGAGCTGCATGTGAAAGATATTTTGAAAAAATTATTGAAGCAGTAGTCGATCTTTCTTTTTTATTAATCAGAGAAATTGGAGCCATGTTACCTGAAGATGAAAAAGGATCATTTGACTCGCTTAAGAACGAAGGCATTATTTCTGAAAAATTATGTAATAAATTAAAAGATGCTAAAGGTATGAGCAATATAATAGCACATAATTATGGTTCTGTTGACGATGAGATAGTATTTAATTCTTTAAATGAAGAGTTAATTACTGACGTATCTGATTTTTTAGATCAAATATCAAAAAGAAAAGAGATAAAAAAAAATTTAAAAAAGTAAAGATTTAAAACTCGATTTCTAGTTCTGGAGCTCTGTTCATATCTTCTACAATTACAACAACTGTTTCAGATACTGTGTGTGTTCCATCAGTTGCTTCGATTAGAACTTCGTGCTCTCCAGCTTCATCATAGCCTACTTTTTTTATGCTTGTTGTCATCCATCCACTATAGGTAACTTCAACATCGTCGCCTTCTGGATCAGTTATTTCTGGTTTAAGACTAATTGTTTCGCCTTCATTTATTGTCACTTCTGATAACACTTCAACTACTGGTGGCTTGTTCTTATGCATTACAACAACATTTACTTGTTGAGATGTTTCTGCAAGACCATCTGATACACTCACTGTTACTGTGTATTCTCCAGCGTCTCCAATCTCTGTTAACCATTCTCCATCATTGTCTAAAGGTGCGGAAAACTCATATTCAAGATCATCTCCATCAGGATCTGTTGCTTGTACATTTAGTTTTACTAACTCGCCTTCGGTCACTGTTATTTTATTTAACTCTGATAATTCTCCACCAACTGGTTTCCAAATTTTTTCAGAAAATGGTTCTACTTCTTCCTCTTCAACCATTGCTTCTGGTTCTTCTTCAGCTTCTTCCTCTTCAACCATTGCTTCTGGTTCTTCTTCAGCTTCTACTTCAGGTTCTTCTACAACTTTCTTAACCACTTTCTTTACAGGTTTTTTCTCTTCTACTTCCATTGGTGCAGTTTCGTCTGCTTCTACTTCAAATTCTGGTTCTTCTACATCCATAGGTTCTTCTAACGGTGCTTCATCACCTAATTCTGTTTCAGGGTCTTGGTATGGTACTTCATATCTAGCACAACCTACTAAGAACATTAACATAACCAAAATTGCAGAAACCAATATAATACTTCGCCTCATTTTACCACCTCAAATCTATTCGCGGATAAACCGTAATAATTTGCCTTGTTTTTTTTTCAATTAATCCTAAAATTCGGATTTCGTTGCTATTGTAGAATAATACAATAGTATTTAAATTTTATGATAGTAAAAACTTAATTTGATATGACTATTAAATAGAGACAATGTGTTTCCGTCGAGTTTCGTCTCAAATTTGGGACAAGATTTTAAAAACATTATTGAATTATTAAAAACATACCTGCACCACAAAGTATTTAAAAAATAGACAATGCATATTTTTTCATGATTTTAAATTGGATAAAATTGGTGAATATTAGAAGTTTTGTTGATGCACAAATTAAATTTCCAACAGGAAGTATTTTGCTTAGTGGAGATATAGGTTCAGGCAAGTCAACTATTCTTTCTGCGTTTGAGTTTGGATTATTTGGTGCAATGCGCGGAGTATTATTATCTAATGCATTATTAAGAAAGGGAACGTCGAGAGGAAGTGTTGAAATTTGTTTTAGTATAGATAATAAAAATATAGTTATTAAAAGAAATTTAAAAGCGCAAAATAGTAGTGTAATTCAAGAACCAGGTTATGTTATTATTAATGGGCTTAAAACTGAAGGAACATCAACAGAGCTTAGAGCAATTGTTCTTGATTTGTTAGGTTACCCAAAAGAAATGTTAACAAAAAGTAAAGGCATGATTTTTAGGTATACTATTTATACGCCTCAGGATCAAATGAAGCAAATAATTCTTGAAGATAAAGAGTTACGTCTTAACACATTGCGTAGTGTTTTTGGAATTGATAAATATAAACGAATTTCAGAAAATGCAAAATCGTATACTAAAAAACTAAAAGATCGCAAAAAGGAATTAGGAGGTATTATTTACGATCTCGACGATAAAAAATCAAAATTAAATAAATTTAAAGAAGATTTTGAAGCTCGATCAATAGAAGAATCTAAAATATTTCCTCTTTTAATTTCTGTTAAAGAAAGTTTGATTAAAAAACGTGCGGAATTGAAACTGTTTGAAGAAAAATTAGCAAGTTATAATGAAATAAACAAAAAAATAGAAGTTATAACAAATATTCTTGCTGAAAAATCAACTCAGAAAAATAAACAATTTGAAAATATTGAAAAATTACAGCAAGCATCTGCTGTTTTAAAAGAATCTGTCGATCAATTAAACAAAAATATTTTTTCAGATGATTCGTTTGAAGTTATTGATGAAAAGTTATCAAAAAAAGAAATAGAACTTGGGAATTTAGAAGAGACTGAGAGAAAAACCATTCGTGAAGGTACGCTTTGTAGAGAACGAAAGATTCAGATTGAAAAAAGAATGGAAGAATTAACAGAAAACAAATCGAAAAATTCTGAAAAACTCACAGTTATTAAAGAAAAACAAAATTTGTATAAAGAATTAGTTGAGCAAATTAAAGATAAAGAATTGATTAATATTAAACTTGATGAAATCAATAAAGAGATTGAAAAAATTAATTCGCAACTTAGTTCAAACTCGACAATTATTGAACAAAGTGAAAAACTTAAACAAAAAATAGAGGGGATTGATGTTTGTCCAACATGCGAACAGGTTGTTTCCCAAACTCATAAACATTCAATTATTTCAAGAGAAGATGAAAAGATTTATTCTCTAAAAAAGAGATTGGCAGAATTTGAAACTCAAAAATCAGAGTTTACTAAATCAATTGATCGTGAAAAAGAATATTTAGAAAAGATTCGAGAGATTGAAAAAAAAATTGCAGTTCTTGGGTCTGAAGTTAAACAGTCTGAAGAATTAGAGTACGAACTTGAAAAGTTAGAAAAAGCCAAGCTTGATCTTCAAAAAGAGCGATCTGATTTGATTGAAAAAATAGAACAGTTTGACCTAACTAAATTAGACGAGGTTCGTGAAAAAATAGGCGTGTTTAAAGAAGAACTAAAAGGTTTTCAAAAACTTAAGTTAAGTATTCAGGAAAAATCAAATCTTGAGAAAAACCTTGCTGACAAAAATCAACAAATTGAAGATATTAAATCTTTGCTTGAAGAAGCAGATATTATGATTAAAAATTTAAATTTAAAAAAAGAAGATATGAATGAAAGGTTGAAAAGTTTTGAAAATATTATTGAAAATCATAATCTGTTAAAACAAGAATTAGATAAATTACTTGATGAAGAAAAGCAAGTTGAATTAAAAAAACAAGGTATTGAACAAGAAATGGAAACGTGTCAAAGATTTATTGATGAACTCACAAAAGAAGTTATTGTAAAAGAAGAAGCAAAACATAATCGTAACAAAGTTGAAAAAGATGTTCAGTGGTTTGATGATTTTTTTATTTCACTTATGGGTGTTATGGAAAAACATGTTTTGATGAAGGTATATCATGAATTTAAGGATTTATTCACAAAATGGTTTGATGCGCTTATTGAAGATGAAACAATTACTGTTTCTCTTAATGATGAATTTACTCCTGTTGTAATTCAAAATGGTTATGAGGTTGAGGTTGAGAATTTAAGTGGTGGTGAAAAAACTAGTGTTGCATTAGCATATAGACTTGCACTTAATAAGGTTATTAATGATGTTGTGTCAGATATTAAGACTAAGAGTATTATTGTTTTAGATGAGCCAACAGATGGATTTTCTAATGAGCAGTTAGATAGAGTGCGGGAAGTTTTGGATCAGTTAGATGTTGAGCAAATCATACTTGTATCTCATGAAACTAAGATCGAAGGATTTGTAGATCAAGTTATTCGTATTCAAAAAAATGATCATGTGAGTGAAGTTATAGTTAGTTGATTATAGTTAGTTGATGTATGTGTTTATAATAATCATTCTAGTTGAGAAATTTTTATATATTGTTGCAGAATAGCAAGTTGTATGAAGAAATTATTAATTCCATCATTTTGTATAATTACTGCACTGGCAGGACTCGGTTCTGGGTGTAATCCTGTTAAGACTGAAGAATCAATTCAAAAAACATATCCTGTTGAATCTATTGATTTTTATGTAAAAAAAGGTGAACAGAAAAATGTGTATTATCATCCAGGAGGTTTTGCACCTAAGTTTAATATTCTTGTAAAATATGATGGTAAACTCAATGAATCAGGAGATCTTGAAGTATATGTTGGCAAAGAATTAGTTCCCTTAAAAGTGGGTGCGTCATATAAGCTTGGAGAACATAAAATTTCAAAACAGAAAATTGAACTTACAGTTCTTGAACTCATTGCAGAAGGTAATGATTCTATTGGTGTTGCACATTTTAAGTTAAGTGGTCCAATGTTAAATGATTAAGACCTGTCTTTATCTATTCCCTATCTACGAAAATTTTATAAACTTATTAATCTTACATTTTCTTACTATTAAAAAACAAAAATCTATTAAGAATCAAGTGTATAAATTCAAACGAGGGGAGTAATTATGAAAAGGGGTTTACTAGCTTTATTAATTGTCGTTCTATTTAGTCTATTTTCAGCTCCATTAGCACAAGGTATTGAAGTTATTGTACCTGCATTTTATGTTGATATAGAGCCAGTGCGTGATGAAATTACATTAGAAGAATATGCTATTTTCAATGTAACTGTAAAAAATGTGCAGGATTTTGAAGATAATTTTAGAATAAGACCTCTTGAAGATTTAAAATGGGGATTTCAAACAGTTCCTTTAACAGATTATTTCTCAGGTAAGACTATTGATTCAGGTGAAGAAGCAACTATTGTTATGTATCTAAAACCTGCAAAAAATATGGATAGTGGTAAATATAACATTAAGCTTGAGATTGAAAGTGAAGAAAGTGACCGTCTTGTAACATCTGTTCTAAAAATTGGTGTTGGTATGCCTGTAATTGAAGGTATTTATACTCCTTTAACTAATTTTGATATTGAATTAAATGTTCCTGATCGTATTGATCCTCGTTCAAAATATACTATTGATCTTCATCTTGTTAACAATAACGCACTTGTGTTAAACGACATAACTGTTTTATTTGAAAGTGATTTAATTGGTTCTGATCAAACATCTCTTGATCTAGGTTCTAATGAAGATAAAACTGTTCAGTTTGCAGTTCAGTTTCCGTCGGATACCAAACCAAATTCAGGTTATGCTAAAGTCACAGTACTTTACAAAGATGAAAAAGTGTTTGAAGAATCTCAAAATTTTAATATTGTAGGATATACTCCTGCATTTGAAAAATCAATTAATACATCTGAATTTTCTGGCAAGACTATTCGCAGAGTTGATATTGTAAGTTTGAGTAATGTTGAAAAAACTGAACATATTAAATTAGAAACATCCTCTTGGGAGAATTTTTTTACATCTTCAAATCCGCAAGCAGAAGTTATTGAAGATGAAGAAACAGGTTTGATGTATTATTCATGGATTGTAACTCTTGAACCTGAAGAGTCAACTCAATTAGAAATAACAACATCTTATAGACCGTTATACATTTTAGCAGTTTTCATTATTGCAGGTTTGATTTTGTTTTATGCTTTTAGAAATCCTATTGTTGCAAAAAAACAAATCCAGGCTATTCGCAGATCTCATGGTGCAGTAACTCATGCAAAGATTTTAGTTACTGTTAAGAATAGGGGTTCTAAAACTTTGAAGGATTTAAAAATTGTTGAACGTGTTCCAAAGTTGTTTAATGTTTCAAGTACTTTTGATGGAACTCTTAGTCCTACAAGAAAATATACTCATTCTAAAGAAGGAACTGTTTTAGAGTACAAGCTTGATCGAATGGATCCACACGAGGAGAGAATTATTAAGTATGAAGTTAGTCCATCTCTTCACACAGTGGGCGAAGTAACTCTTAAGCCAACAATAATTACGTTCAAGGCAAAACAGAACTTACAACTAAAATCAACCAGTAATCAGCTAACCTTAGATGGCGAACCTAAGTTGTAAACTTTATTATTATTTTTTTATTTATTATTTCATTTATTATTAATTAATTCTACATCATAAAGAACTAATAGTGCATAAAGAAAAATAGCAGCACTGCCTTGGCATATAGTTGAATTAGTTTACTAATTCAAGGATTTCAAAGCTTGCTTTGATAATGTCAGCGACGAGTGTAATGAGGAGCTGATGTGGGGCGTAAGAACTGCCGATTCATGCAGGCAGTTCGTCGAGATGTCATGCGCCATAGGCGATGATAATCTGCCGCAGTGCTGCAAAAAAGAAAAAAAACAAACCCAGCACTAACTCACTTTGCTCGTTGGTTTACATCAAAACTTCATTTTGAACAATATTGAACAGAGTTTAATTCAACAAATTTATATAATAACTCCTCTTAATATATCTCGAATGAAAGAAAAAATAAAACAACTTTGCGAATACATTGAAAAAGAAAATAATGTTGAAGTACTCTTCGCAGTAGAGAATGGAAGCAGAGCGTGGAGAATGGAAAGTAAAAATAGTGACTATGATGTTAGATTTGTTTTTGTAAGACCTACAAAAGATTACATTCAGATTGATACGCCTAGAAATGTTATTGAAGCTGCGTTTGATAAAGATGGAAATAGCTGTCCAGTCAAAGGATCTTTAATTGATATTTCTGGTTTTGATATTTTTAAGTATGTTAGATTACTTTCGAATTCAAATCCTACAACAATTGAATGGTTAATGAGTGATATTGTTTATTGTGGAAAACAGAATGAAATTTTCAAATCATTTGCTTTGAATAAATTCACTAAAAAAACATTGTATCTTCATTATAAGTCTCTGTGCAAAAATAATTATTTGAACTATATTAAATCAGGTAAATTAATCACATATAAAAAATATCTTTATGCCTATAGAGGTCTTGTTAATGCAAAGTGGGTTGTTAATAAAAATACTATTCCTCCAATAATATTTGCTGATGCAATGGCTGAGATGAAAAATATTATTCCAAATAATATATTAAATAATTTAGAGAATATAATCGAATTAAAGTCACAGGGAAAAGAGAAAGATATTATTCAGAATATTGTAGAACTGGATAAGTATATTGAGACATTTTTTGAATATGAATCAGAAACACCTGATGATGAAACCAACAGAGATTTTGATGAATTAAATGATGAACTAAGAAAAATTGTTTTAGGTGATTTTTAAAATGAATAATGAATACCAAAACGGAGAATTTTGCAAAGCTGTAAATTGTGAAGTTAGAATAAAATGGGAAGAATCTGGTGCAGATGTTTCTGAACTCAAAAAGATCTGTAAATCTGGATGTATTAAATCAGCTTATGAGTTCCATGATTATTTGATTGAGAAGGGTTATAGCATTAAAAAATAAGATTGTGCTAATTCTGCGAGATTCATTCAAAATATATTGTGAAATATTTTCAATTTTCTTGAAAATTTACACAGGACACTGGACATGGGCGCGTGAACCTTTTATATGATCCTGTTTTTAATTTATTTAAATAAATTAATTGTATGAAGGTTCTAACAACTATGACAAAAAATTTGAATATTACTCCTGAAATTTCAGAACTTTGCGGAATAATTTCTGGAGACGGACATTTAAGCAGATATGTTTCTTCAAAAAGAAGCAGTTATAAAATTGAAATTGCAGGCGATAAGACTGAAGAGATAGATTATTTCAAACATATTTCTTTATTATTCTATAGTTCATTTAAGGTTGAAACTAAGTTTAAAATTAAGAAAAATTATGCTAATTTATACATTCATTCAAAAAAACTTCTTGAGTTTTTTGAAAACATAGGCATAATAGTTGGGAAAAAATCAGGTAGAGTGAGAATTCCTCAAAAAATAATCAATAATAACGAATTATCTCTTCATTTTTTAAGAGGACTTGCAGATACCGACTTTAGTATTTGTTTTAAAAAAGGGAATAGAAAAAGTAATTCATATCCTCGAATAATTGCAGAATTTTGTTCTGAAGAAATTATTAAAGACATTCAAACTGTCTTAGATCGTCTGAAAATTAGTTATTGTAATCTACAAGGTATAAAAACAAATTCATTTGGCACGTTTAATTTTTTTAGGCTTGAAATCAATGGAATAAATAATTTAAATAAATGGTTGAGACATATTGGTTTTTCAAATCCCAAGCATAGTAGCAAAATAAAAGTATGGAACAAATTAGGATATTGTCCTCCAAAAACTACATATTCTGAAAGAATGAAAATAATAAAAGAAGAGGGCGTAAATCGTCCTGCTTCTAAGAATTCCTCCCTCCTGACTTCAGAAGCAAAGAAAAATAGCCCATTTGGATAATGTTTTGAAACATATCTAAGCAATCATAATGTAAATCCTGTTTTGAAAACAAAACCTTTTTAAAGAATCTAATTTTTAATGTAAAATATCCCTACCTAGCTCAATTGGCTAGAGCGCGCGGCTGTAGAAGTTGTCCGACATGGTTCCTAAATTAAGGAACTAAGAATGATAGACAATCAGTCGTAACCGCGAGGTTCCTGGAAAGCTGTATCATGAGTGATTAGCTTGGGAAATTCAAGTCCGGGGGTGGGGATATTTTTCTTTAATTATTATAACTAAGAATTAATGTTTTAGCATACTGCTGTTGCGTATTCTGGTTGAAATAAATCTGATCGATGTTGTTATAGCATTGAAAATTTTTCGGTTTTGTTGTATGTTTTTTCAATTGTTTATAAGTTGTTTTGAAAATGTCTCTAAGTTTGTTGAAAATCTTTCAGTTTTGTTGGAGGGTTTTTCTGTTTTTTCCACTGAAAGTTTATAAACTTGAAGAGTCATTAACAATTGCATTAACTTTCGGGGTGATATGAAATGAAACAAAATTTAAAATGGGATGGTCATGTGCATACGTATTTTTCTGATGGTGATTATTCGCCGGAGTGCATGGTTAAGATGGCTAAGGATTCTGGGCTTGATGTGATTTGTATTACAGATCATGATACTGTTAATGGTGTTGCAAGAGCGATTGCTGCAGGTAATGCTTGTGGTATTAAAGTTATTTCTGGTGTTGAGGTTAGTTCTAAGACTAAGTCTGATTTGAGTTATGCTGGTGTTGGCACTCATATTCTTGGTTATGGTGTTGATTATAAGAAAATGTATTTTGATGATAAGCTTCAACAAACACTCGACGCTAGAACTGAACGAGGATGGAAGCAAGTCGAAATCTACAAAGAAAATGGTATTGAGTTAGATATTCTTGATTTTGAAGAGGGTTATTTGAATAGGGTTGTTATTGGTAAGGCTAGGTTTTTGCAAAAGCATGGAATATCTGTTAAGGATGCCATGGATTTGTGGGGTTTGGATAAGTCACATAAAGAGATTAGGGCTTTGATTGATGAGACGGGTAGTCGTGGTTTTGCTAATGTTCCGTATCCTGATGATAAATTTATGTCTCCTCAGCAGGCTTGCGATCTTGTTAATTCTTATGGTGGTGTTGCGGTTCTTGCTCATCCTGGAGAGTTTGTTGATAAGTATAGGAAGAAATTAGAAAAAAAGAATGAGTATTCTGATAAAAAGATGGATTCTGTTTGTTGGGAGTCTTTGGTTGATTTTGTGACTTTGCTTCAGAGAGATCATGGTTTGAAAGGTATTGAAGTTTATTCGTCTAAGAATTCTGATGAATTAACAAAGCAATTAGAATTATTAGCAGAAGATTTTGGTTTGATTAAAACTTTAGGTACTGATTATCATGGTTTAGAAGCTCAGCCCAAGATCAAACTTGGTGAAGGAATTGATAATAATGTTGGTAAGTACAATAATGGGTCTGGAGAAATAGAAAAACTTATTAATATTTTAAATTAAATAGTTGATATTGTAAATAAGGGAAAAAATGTAAAAAAATTTGAAAAAGCAATTAAGGTGTGATAATGACAAATAAATTAATTGTATTTGAGGATAAGCGCATTAGAAGGAAATGGCACAAAAATGATTGGTATTATGTTATAGAGGATGTTGTTTATGCTATTACTGAAAGTAAAAACCCTAAAGATTATATGAATAAAATTCGAAAGAGGGATCTCGGTCTTTCTGAAGGGTGGGGACAAATTGTCCATACCCTTGAAGTTGAAACTAGGGGTGGAAAACAACTTATGAACTGTGCTAATAATAAGGATATTTTCAGGATAATTCAGTCAATTCCTTCTAAAAGAGCAGAGCCGTTCAAGCAATGGTTGTCACAATTAGGACGGGAAAGGATTGAAGAAATAGAGAATCCTGAACTTGCTCAAAATAGGGCAAAGGAATATTATGAACTTAAAGGATATCCTAAAAAATGGATTGACAAAAGATTGAGAGGAATTGCTATACGGCAGGAGTTAACAGAGGAATGGCAAAAACGTGGGGTGGAGGAGCGAAGAGATTTTGCAATTCTTACTAATGAAATAAGTGAGGCAACATTTGGAATTGGGATCAAGCAACATAAATTATTTAAAAATATTCCGAAACAATCAAAATCTAATTTGCGGGATCACATGAATGATTTAGAGCTTATTTTTACTATGCTTGGAGAAAAAGCTACAACTGAAATAACACAAACTCACAGGTCTGAAGAGTTTCATCAATTAAAACAGGATTCTAGAAAAGGCGGTTCAATTGCGAGGAATGCTAGATTAGAACTTGAAAAGGAAACTGGCAGAAAAGTTATTTCTAAAGAGAATTATATTGATATAACAAAACGAAAAAAGAAAAAAAAATTGGAATAATATTACTAGAAGAAAAAATTATAACACAACTTTTTTCTTGCATATTATTCAAAAATCTTGAATGGTTTTTTCAATTTTTTCCACTGAAAGTTTATAAACATAAACAGTCATTAACAATTGCATTAACTTTCGGGGTGATATGAAATGAAAAAAGATTTGAAAGGGGATGGTCATGTGCACACGTATTTTTTTGATGGTGATTATTCGCCAGAGTATATGGTTAAGATGGCTAAGGACTTTAGAGGTACTTTGAAACTTGGCGGTCCTGAGGCTGAGATTAATTCAGACGAGAATTCTTATTTGTTGGAGTGGTTCCCTATTAATAAATTAAAAAGTATTTTATTGTATTCCAATAATATTGCTGATAAAATTATTTCTAAATTTGATATAAGTTCTATTTAATTTTTTGTACATTTTTTTCACATTATATTTTATAAACTCTATTTCTCGTCGAGAATTTGGTGAAAAACGAAAGAATTATAAACTTTAAAATCTATCTTATCTATAAATTAAAAGAGATCCTTATAATCGCTGACAGGACTAAATCTCGCATTCTTCTCGTAGAGTCGGGATTGAAAAAATTACAAAACTAGAAACATTAGATGTAGAAAAGTCAGTGTTGTTTTATTTTGTTGAGAATTAATATTTTTAATAATTTTTTTTATTTAGAGTTTAGTTTTTATCAATTTTAAAAACAAATAAGTTTTTGTTTTCTTTTAACGAAAAAGCATCACCACATTCAATAGGTTTTATATGATTAAATTTGCATAAAAAAACATATGGACAACTAAATTTATTAGATTCATTATAATTAATAATGTTGTATTTTAAATCATCATTAATAAATTTTTTAGTTTCTTCAGCCAATTCATAAGATGATTTTAGGTAAAAGTCCCGAATACTAAACCTGCAATTGTTGAATAAACTACAACCAATCCAACATATACTGCTGTTTTTTTGTTTCCTAATACTTTTCTGACAACAAGCATGTTAGGTAAACTTAAACTCGGTCCTGCTAAAAGTAAAGCCAATGCAGGGCCTGAATGCATTCCTTTAGCGATCAATGCTTGCAATATTGGAATTTCAGTTAGGGTTGAGAAATACATAAAAGCTCCAAAAATAGACGCAATTAAATTTCCAATAATTGTATTCTGTCCGACTAAGTTTTCAATTAAAGTCTGTGGCAAAAGGGGCATAATAAACCCTGCAATAAAAACTCCAATAAATAACAAGGGAAGTAACATTTTTGAAAAATTCCAGGTTTCATTCAGCCATTTTTGAGTAATGTGCTTTTTGAACTTCCAAAAAACTAAAACTGCAACTCCAAAAGTGAAAAATCCCAGTAAAGAGTATTTTATTATTTTATCAATTTGTAAACCATTCACAACTAAAACTCCAATCATCAAGACAAAAAAAGTAATTAATACTTTATTGGATAATTGCAAGTTTTCAGTTTGTTCAATTAACAATTTCTTTTTTTCAACTTTTTCTCTAAAAATCAAAGCCATAGTTAAGCCAGCTAAAATAGAAAGTAAAATTGCAAATATAATTCTGGCTAATCCTATTTTAATTCCTAGCACACTCATTGTTAAAAAAATAGCGGCAACATTAATTGCTGGACCAGCGAATAAAAAGGTTATGGCAGGTCCAAGTCCTGCTCCTCTTTTTCTAATTCCTGCAAATAAAGGTAAAATAGTGCAAGAACAAACTGCTAGAATTGCTCCAGAAACAGATGCAACACCATATGAAACATACTTCTTTGCTTCATGTCCCAAATATTTCATTACTTTTTCTTTCTTAATAAAAACAGCAATAGCTCCTGCAATAAATAAAGCAGGAATTAAACAAGTTAAAACATGTTGTTTTGCGTAATCACTCAAAAGATTTATTCCTGAGATGATGGAGGTGTTAAACCATTCTGCGTTATAAGGAATAAAATAAAATACTCCGAAAGTTAATACTATGCCAATTAACCAGTTCCAATCTTTGCTTTTCATTTTAAAAAATCAGCCCTCCAATATAATACAATCCTACAATAATAAAAACAATTCCAACTATTCTCCTCATCCATAATTCAAAAATTTGAACTTTGCCCATAATCTTACCTAATTTCGAAATACTTTTAACTAAAATTATTGAGAATATTATTACTGGCAATCCAGTTGCGAATGCGAAAACTGTGGGAATTATTAAACCATCTCCTGCTTTTAATGCTAGAGGGATGAGCATTCCAAAAAACAATACTGCACTGAATGGACAAAATGCTAAAGCAAATATTACGCCAAGCAAAAATGCTCCAAGAAATCCTTTCTTTGCTAGTTTTTCTTTTAATTTATTTAATCTCCCGTTTGATTTAAAAAAACGTAATTTTAATACATCAAGCATTATAATTCCGAAAACTAATAATAGTGGGCCAAGAATTTTTTCTCCATATTTTTGTAAAAATAATGCTATTGTTTGTGTTTGCATACCAAAAAATACAATTAAAGAAGCAAGACTAACATAAGTAAATGTTCTGCCTAATGTATAAAGAAATCCTACAAGTAATGTGTGTTTACTATCGTCGATCTTTTTGCTAGTATAAGCTATGGCCGTTATGTTGGTTGCTAATGGACATGGACTTATAGCAGTCATTAATCCAATAAAGAACGCAGCAATTATTGGAATGCTACTTGTTCCCATTGTTTCCATAAACGCCATAAAATTCATTTTAATTTCCTGCTAGTTTTTGTTCAATAATTCCTTTAAGATAAAACATGTAATTTTGCTTATCTTTTATTTTATACCAAACATTTACATTCTCTTCTTGATCAAACTCTTTTTCATTATAAGTTCCCAGCCATAAAGAAGAACCCGTAGCACCATACTTGACAACTAAATCCTGATTCTCAGGTAAATCCACATTAATATGATCGAAGACGATGATTCCTTTTTCAAGTTCGTCTTTGAAGTATGTATTTATGGTTTCTTCTGCGTATGCACCGACTGTTTTACAAGAATAACATTGGTTAGTTGCATGAAAATGATAAATCTCAAGTTTATCAATATTTACTTCAATTAAATTGTCAAGAGCCCCATTGTCTGTTGTAAACTTATTAGTTTTAGAACAACCGACTAACAAAAAAAGACTCGTAACTAAAACAATAAAGAAAAATTTGTTGCTCATTTCAGCATCGCCTTTATTTCTTCAACACTAGCAACTTTTCCATAGCTTTTCACTTCACCATCAACCACTATGGCTGGAGTTGACATAACGCCATACTCAACAATCTTAGTGATATCAGTAACTTTGATAACTTCTGCGTTTATACTCAATTCAATAAGAGCTTTTTTTGTGTTTTCTTCTAATGTTTTACAATTAGGACAGCCAGATCCTAAAATCTCAATTTTCATTTATATCTCTCCATACAACCACATTTTTTTAATATTTTACAGTTCTTATCACCCAAAGCTTTAAACACAGCACATACTCGCAAATCATTAATTGAATAAAATATTTTTTTCCCTTCCCTTCTTGATTTTAATATATCTGCTTTTTCTAGTTTTCCCAATTGTGTGGACGTAGTTGATTGAGTTCTTTTAACATGAGGAAAAATTTCACAAACACATTTTTCTCCACTCAAAAGAAATTTAACTATCTTTAATCTAGTGCCGTCTGATAGTGCCTTCATAATTTTTAATGTTTCATCCATTTTACATATTGATAAACATCAATATGTATTTAAATTTTTCTATTTGTTAATGCATTTCACAAAATCTCAGGTTCTTAACTCGTATTGCAGTTCATTTATATTTGTTACCTGGACCAATTATTCCTGCGTAATAAATATCTTTTAATTTAATAGAAACAGCAGATTCTTCAAAACTTGAAGCAATTCCATTTAAAAATTTATTTTCCTCCAATTCAAATTCTTCCTCTAACTTTAAAAAATCATCTTTATACGTTTCTCTTATTTGTGCGTGGAATCTTTCATGGTAATATCCGCCATTTACAAAGAATTCTTTGTCAACATTCGCATCTAAAAATAATGTTCCTTTTCCAAATTCATCGGAATGAGGTAAAAATGAGGAGGATGTATGTTTTAAAACTTAATTTATTCCTTCTTTCCCACAGGCCATTTGCTAACTCTTAGTTTACGCCAAGGGCCAGGATCATATGTGCAGTTTTCAGCTGTTAATTTACTAAGTTCTGCTTTATATTTTTCCATCTGTTCTATAAGTTCTTTTGAGTATAAATGTTTAGTTTTTTCTGAATAAAACCAGTTTAGTGCAGGGAAGAAAAGCATAACTTCCGTCGATTTATTGCTGTCGTTAAATAGATTGTTTAATAATTTTCTTTTTAAGCGTATTATTGTATTTTCATTATTAAACTCTTCTAAAATGAACTTTTTCACATCACTTATGGATGTTTCAAATTTTAATAAATAATACATAAGTAAATTCGAACTCATATATTTAAAGAATTCTGCAGGCAGAATAAGATTCTCTTCAATTTTTTTTAATTGATCTAAGTCATACACTGAAGCTATACTGTTAATTACTGCATCACTAACAAATTCATTTTTTCGATACGTATCCAAAAAATTGAATTTTTTAAATTCCTCTTTTCGATCAACTAAATTATAGTCTGGTAAATAATCTAATAGTATATAATCAAATGCTTGTTTGTTAAGTTTAAGTCTTTTTTTCATTTTTATTCTCCTAATTCTTTTTGTTTATTTAAATATTCTGATAATGGATTTAATAAATTTTCAGTTTGTTTGTGAATGTCTAAAAATAAGTTTGTTTGTTCAATCATTGTTTTATGTTCTGGAAGGAAATCTAGTTTACCAAGAGTTTCCTGTAGTGCATCTCCTGCTTGTTTATTAACATGACTAATAGTTGCTATTGCTTCAGAATTTGTTAATATTGAGTAAGGATCACTAAAATCTTTTCTAAAAAAGTCCTCAACTGAATCTTTGTCAAATGGGTCAACTTGATATTTTTCGTATATCTGTTGTTCTAATTTATTTTTATCTTCCATAAATTCATAAGTTTTCATATCTGCCGCAACTTCTTCAAAACTAGCAACCACATCATTGAAATAACCATTATTCCCTAAATCAAATTCCTCCTCCAACTTTAAAAAATCATCTTTATACGTGTCTCTTATTTGCGCATGGAATCTTTCGTGATAGTATCCTCCATTTACAAAGAAATCTTTATTTATATTTTCATCTAAAAACAGAGTTCCTTTTCCAAATTCATCGGATGGCGGTAAAAATGATGCAGGAGTATTTGTAAAATGTTTTTTAAGAGGTTAATTTCATGTTCTAAGTCTGAACCACTTCCTGTGACCTTCTTCACTTGCTTGTATTGCCTTTTCAAATGTAATTTCTTGAAATTTCTTTTCATATTTGTTCATTTCTTGAATTATCTCTTCTGAAAATAGCTTTTTGGTTTGTTCATTTAAGAACCATTTTAATGCTAAGAAATTTATTTCAGGCATTAATATTTTGAATGTGTTTGGATGCTGTCTCATTCTATATGAATTTATATAAAACATACTATGATTAGCAAACTGATCCATAATAAAATCTAAAACAGATTTAATAGTATTATTTTCAAAATTTTTCTTTAATAAATAGTATAACAGAATATTCCCAAAAATCATTCTTAAATCAATGGACTTATCTGCCACAGGAATGTATTTTTCAAATCCTTTTGATTTAAGTTCAGCCAAAATTAATTTATTTGCTCTAGACTCAATCTCTAAAAGTTGTTCATATTTTTCATCCAATATCTGAATATTTTTACTATCATCGCTATGTTTAATTTTTTCGACTTCAAGGAAATTAGCATATATTTTGTTTTCATCTAAAAGCACAATTATTTGTTCTTTCAAGACTGTTAAATCTAAGCTAATTAGAAATTTATTATATAAACTTAAATGCTTTGATTGGTATATTATTTTTCTTTCATTCTTCAAATTGTAAAGCCATTTATAATTCATTTTCGAAACCTCTCATTTTCTGATATATTATATTTTCTATCTAGATTATTTAATGTATTCGTAACCCCATTTATTAAATTTTCCTGTTCGATCTGAGTTTTCATTTCTTTGAAAGCATCCTTAATAAATTCAACCTGTTCGATTCCTATTTTTTCTTGGTTATAATTTAGTCGCTCTTCTATTTTGTCATACCTTTCTTTATCTACGTGATAAAAAGTTAGCATAGATTCTGCAACTTCAAATTCAGGACTACTTTCTATGAATTTATCTACTGCTAAATTAGATTTTGAAACTGTTTTTGGAAATTGATATTTTTCATTTAAATTATTAAGAAACCTGTTTTTATCATCAACGAAATCATAAGTTTTTAGATCTGTTGTTACTTCTTCAAAACTTGAAGCAATTCCATTCAAAAATTTATTATTCCCTAAATCAAATTCTTCCTCCAACTTTAAAAAATCATCTTTATACGTTTCTCTTATTTGTGCATGGAATCTTTCGTGATAATATCCTCCATTTACAAAAAAGTCTTTATCCATATTTTCGTCTAAAAACAGAGTTCCTTTTCCAAATTCGTCAGAGGGAGGTAAAAATGATGCAGGAGTATTTGTAAATTGTTCTTTAAGTGGTTCAAATTCCACTTCATCAAACTTAGGCGAGTTCTTATCAAAAAACATTGTCTGTCCTAAATAATCCGGAGATATGTTGATCTCATTTCCTTTTCTAAAAACATCTAATACTTCTTGATCTTTGAACAGTTCTGTTATTTTTACTGCTGATTCAATGTCTGGAATGAATGTTTTTGTGTCAAAGTCCAGTCCTGATAGTTTTGATGCAAATACCATGTTTGTATGTGCATTAACATAGTCTGTGTATTTTTCTAGTTTTAGTTCTTCTGTTTCAAATTTAAATTCTTGTCCAAACTGTTTGAAGTCAGGCATTAATGAATCTGGTTTAATTCTATCTAAGTATGATAGTTTTTGTAAGTCTGTTTGAGTTTCTAAACTGAACAATTTCTTCTCGTCTATAAATTGGTTTGCAGCATCCATTAATGGTTTTAAATTTAATGTCTCAAATTCGATTTGAGCAGGGTTATATTCTTGTAGTGGTTGCGCTTGCATAGACTGTTGATATCCTTTCTGAACTAAATCTAAGTCATCTAGTTGATCTAGTTTTAATTCTTTGATAACATAATCATTTTGTAATGCTGAAGTTATTTCTTGAATAGGAATTTCTTCTTGAATATTTGATAGTGGAGTTTGTGATTCAATTTTGAATTTTTTAGTTTCTTCTTCTAAATTTTTTACAACATTATCTAAATAATTAGTTTGAGTAAGTTGTGTTACTGGTTCAAAGTCGATTTCTTGTTTTATTTCTGATTGTGGTGTTGTTGATTTAAATCCAACATCTTCTTGTAATTTTGTACTTAGTGCAGATATTGCGGCATAATCTATTACATTTGAAGTGGATTCTATTTTTGTAGGTTTAGAATCTGTTTTTAGTTGGAGTTCAATTCGTTCTTCTAATAGATCTGTTAGTGTTTGAACAGCGTCTACATTAAATTCATCTGACATTGCAACTTTTACAAACAAATCTTGTTCTTGGATTGATGATTGTGGTGTTGGTGATGATATTTTGAATGTTTCTTGTAATTGATCTACAATTCCTTCAAGTTGTTTGTATTCTATTTTAGGAACTTCAATTTTTTCAGACGGAGGGATGTATAACTCTGTTTTGAGTTCGACATCGTGAGTTTTTATTTCAATATTGTTTTGTTCTAATGGTTTAATATTTGGTTTAGGCAATTCAACAATTACTTGTTCTTGCATTATGGGTTCTACTTTTTGTTTAGGTACTTCTATTGGTTTTTGTTTAAGATATTCATGTCCTGCTGGCATAATTATTGCTGATTCTTGTTTTATTGGTTTTGAGATTATTGTTGATTTTGTAGCGTCGATAAGTTGTGTGTGTTCAGTTTGCTGAGTTGGACTAAATATTACTGGTTTGTAATCTTCAACTGGGCGAATTGAATCTGTTTGAATTTCAGATATTGGTGTTGTTGAATTGAATTCAGCTTCTTTTTTCCATTGTTCCGACGTATTAGTTATAGTGTCTATGAACGAATTTTTTTCTGTTTTTTCTTGTGGAGTCCAAATAATTGATGATTCAGGTGCTGATGAAGCAGCATTGTGTCCTTGACTTGCAGCGTCTCCTATTTCTGAAAAATAATTATTTGTTTGTATGCTGGATTCTTCTGTTGCTGAACAAAAATTAGCATCTTGTTTCCATTCTTCTGTTTTTTGAGTTAAGAATGAAAAGTCAATTTGTTCTTGTGGTCTTGCTTGACTCAAATTAGATTCTTCTGTTGTTGAACAAAAATTAATTTCTTTTTTCAAATTTTCTGTAACTTGAGCGATCGCATCTAAATTTATTCCTAAATTATTATTTTCAGGCGCATAATCTATTTGAGATGCAGGTGCTGATGATGCTTGCTTTACTGGTTCAAATAGTGACGAGCCAGCGGACTCAAAAGCATTGTTGCTAGATTCTGGTTGTTCAAATGGATTTATTTCAGCAGGAGGTGCAAATGCGATTGGGCCTGCGTCAAATTTAGGGGGATCGAATGTCATTTTGTTTCACCTTTTTTTAGATATATTTTTTTAGTAGTTTCTCTGCATCTAAGAAATGATCATTAGAATTATTGAGTGTTACAGCGCCTGTTTTTTTGTTGAGTTTAACATACATTCTTAGATCTAGTAGTTTTTTGTCAAGGTCTGTTTTTGGAAATTCTAAAACATTTGATAATGTTACATTTGAGTTTCCCATCTCATATTTTTGTCTAAATGACAAATAACTTAATGAATAAGTTAGAACTGATAATGATTTTAGAACATCAAATGTTTGTATTTGTTCAGATTTATTTTTGAGTAAGGTATTGCAAATCTCATCTGCAGATTTTGATTGTTTAAACATGTCGGTTAATAGATTATTTTTTCCTAGTTCATATAATTTCTTTGCTTGAAAAAATGTTTCTATACTTCTTTTATTCAAATAGTCTAAATTTTGTTCATTAGGTTTATTATTTTTTAAATATTCTAATGATGATTTAAACAATTCATTGTTTCCTTCAACAAAACTTCCTGTAAGAATTGGTTCTGTGTATTCTAAATCCCAGTTTGTCAGTCTAAATAAATAGTCTGATTTAGTGACTTGACTTAGATCATAGTTATCTTTGATTTGGTTCTTTTCAATCGGGCCATTTTCATATACTAATAATAAGTCAATATCACTTTCTTTTTTTCTTGATCCATATAAAACAACTAATTCTGGTTTTAAAAGTTGGGCTTGCATTTTACCTACCTCCATAGCTTTCGCTAGGTATATTGAATGTATGCTAATTCAGGAATAAGTTTCCTTACTTGTTTGAATTAGCATATGCCAAAAGAAATTAAAAGTTCAAATTTTTAATTTCTTTTTAGCATATAATTTTTTGTGTATAAAATTTAAACGAGTATATATTGCGTGTTTGTTATATGTTTTAGTAGTTTATCAGGTTTATTAACCTTTCTCGAAAATTTCATACGTTTTTTCAGCAAAACCGGAAATCTGTGCAAACTTTCCGGACGCTTTTTCAATTCCCTTTTAAACATCTTGAAAATATTTCAATAAAACTGAAGGATTTTCAACACATCTTTAGAAGCTCTAATTCCTCATTATTTATAACTCTCAGAGACCAAAATTCTCTTACAAATTTTAACTTTCTAGTAGTTACAAAACAAAAACTTTATATATGATGAGTGCAACCCTTACTATTATTAACTATTTATTATAAGGTGATTTTATTATGAAAAGATATGTTATAACAACTTTACTTACTATTGCTTTAGGCGCTTGTGGAGGAAATGGAGTTTCTAATCCAGAAGAAGATTTATTTCCTGAAGATGTACAAGAAGAAGTTCAACCTGACACACAGCAAATTGATTTAGAGCAAGAAATTGATAATGAAGATGCTGTTTCTGAAGTTGGTCAAGACACAGATTCAAACGAACCTGATGAGTACAATCCATGCAATAAAGTAACAAGTCAAGATTGTAAGGATTTATACGAATGCGTAGTTCCAGGATCACTTGAATGTCAAGCTTATTGCGAAGAAGATGGAACTGCAAACGAGCCAGAGTGTGATTATGAAGTTCCTGAGTTGAGTTGTCAAATCGGAAGTGATTCTTTAGGTCAGGGATTTGGCGGGATTTGTCAAAGAATTACTGAAAAAGTTAACGGAAATTCTACTTTGTTTAAATTAGGTGAATATGATTTAGTAACTAAATCTGGAGAGAAGCTTAGTTTTTATATGTCTCCTCAGGATGGAGATTTTATGAGTAATGAATTTTTAGATAATTCTCAAGAATATAGTTTTGAAATGTTGTTGTGCGAGGATTCTAATAATAATGGGCAGTTAGAATTAGATGAATCTAATTGTGGAAATCATATAATAACTGGAACAGTTAACTAAATATTTTTTCTTTCAAATTTTAGTATGCAAGATTTTTCAATTGCATTATTTATTTTGATTTTCTTATTTGCGAAATTAGGAATTAAGTTGAGGTTACAATTAGTATTATCAGGATACGTTTTTGCAGTTATTTCATATTTGAAATCAACAAAGTTAATTTCTAAAGTGGTTGTTAATTCTCCTGTAGACATTTCGGGGAATTGGGTTGGCGAACTTGAAATTATTAAATTTATTAAAAAGTTAGGATTTGCCTTTGGAGGTATACATATGAATGTTTTTGATCCTAATTGATTTAGTTCGGGTATTTCTAATTCTATGATTGTTCCTGCGGTATATTCTCCCTCGGGGATATTTCCGCATTCACACAATCCAGTTCTAACTTTATTATTACCTGCACCTCCATATGTATATTCTTCTTGTAAACATTGCATTCCTTCGAGGCTGTTTCCTGTGAAGAATCCTGGAAGTACGTCTTTCATTTTATTTATGCAGATATTATTATTACTTCCACACATAACCTTCCCTTGGTTTGCATCATTTGGTTTGTTGTAAATATTTCCTGTTGTTCCTATGCAGGTCGGATCAAACTGATCTGTTAATGCATCACAATCATTATCCATTTCGTCCCAACAAGTATCTGAGAAATATCCTTCTGAGTTTAATATTGGTTTATTATCGTTTTTCGGACTTACACTATCGATACATTTCAAATCCTCGTCGACACATTCCATTAACAAAGGTTCTTCTCCTTCCATTTCTAATAATTCATTTCCATCTATTCGTCCATCGCAACAAATTTTTTCTCCTAATTTATTCTCACTTACTACTTCGTATGCTTGGTCTCCGCAGAAGTCTTTTTGGTTTGAGGCGTATCCTCCGACGTTATCTTCTCCTTTAGTGATGAAATCAATATTAGGACCTTCTGATTTACATGCTTCTACAATTTCTTTTTTATTGTCGTTTATAGGTATCTGTACTTCTGTTAGTGGTTTTAATTCTGCTGTACAAAGATCTGGTTTATTATTATCATCGCAAATATATACATTTGTTTCATAGTTTGTTTTGTCTTCAATTCCATCAAGATCGTCATAATCAATATTGTTTGTAAAGTCGCAATAATAATTTTCAGAATCCATTGATATTTTCCCATCGTGAAGCGAACAACTATGCAATATGGTTTTTGTTGTAACATTAGAGTTTCCATATAAATCTAAACTACATCCTCCTCCGTGACAACCACTTCCCGTCGAGATATCATTACCAACGCATTTTGCAGTTGAGTTACAAACTCCATTAGCTTCTCCGCCTGTTTTTTTGGCAAGTCCGTATGCTTGTTCGAATGTTTTGTTTCCGTCGTTGTAGTTGTAGTTAAAACATTCTTGTAGTGGTGTTCCTGTTAGTGGCCATTTTATTTTTGGATCTGGTCCGCTACAAGTTTCTTCAACTCCGACATCAAGACATGGATGGAATACTTTTCTTACGTCTACAAAACTTCCTTCGCAGGTATTGCCTCGGTAATCTGAGCATTTTCTTGTAATTTCTCTTTTGATAATATCATTTTTTAATTTTTCATCAGGTATTTTGTTTAGATTATCTTGATCAATTTCGTATTGTAATCCTGTTTCTGGATTTATGTATAGGCTAAATGTAGTTTCTTCAAAACTGTAGGGGTGTCCGTATTGTAATCCTCCTTTGAAACATTTCGTCGAGGAACCTAAGTATTGCCCATATGATGGATAGTTTGGATCTGTCGAATCTATTTGTAATTTGAATGTATTGGGTGTTGTTCCGGGTAATGGAAATTTGAATGAGACATTGACAAATGTTTTATTTAATGTTATGTTTAAGTAGGATGGAAAATTTTCTGTAGTCCCTAAAAATTGTGCATTTTTCCAAGCAACAGGAACTGTTTCAAATAGTCCTGGTTGAGTTGAGAAAATTGCCGCAGAAACTTCATCGCCAAATTCATGTTCTACTAAAATCGAACCATCTATTAAATCTGTTGTCACGTCTATATATTCCTCCATAACACCTCCATTACTACAACATGCATGACTTGCCAAATAAGGATCTATTGGAACTTCATCTCCATCTTTTGTAATATTATTATATGGATATGGATAAGGATGTTCTTCGTTTCGATGTGGTAGACATTGCATTACTTGTACTTGGTGTAATGCTGCTGGTGGGTACGACGGAGAAACAGTCATTGAAATATTATGTGTTTTGTTTAGTTTTCCGTTTGGATTATTAAACAAATGTATCATTTTCTTAAATGGTGAGTTTTCATCTATTGTTTTAATATCAAAATTATCCCAGGGTATTGATAAATAGTAATCCCATTTTTTTTCGTCTTCATGAGCAGAAATCTTCTTCTCAAATCCTTCTATTGAATCATTAAAAACTAAGTCTACTAAGTTTGTAAAGTAGTGTTGTACAAATGCGTGCAGATTATAAACATCTTCAATTGATGCATAATGATCAGGTATGTCGTCGTATACATTTGATCCATTAAGATACAATTTAGGAACATCGTAAACCATCACGCGTACAATTTGATAATCGCACAATCCTCCAGCATCGCATACATAAACTGTTAAATTATGTGGTCCGATGTCGTCGTGTTCCAAACTGATAGTCGCATTCTTAGACGAACTCATATAATTTATAGAACTAGTCCATTTTTTTGGATTTCTTAAATCAACATTTTCATTTGAACCTTTCATTAAATAACTTGTCTGTGGTTGCAAATGCGAACAAGAATCTTCTACTTTTCCTGTTTCAAAATTAAATTTTTCATTACAAGTTTCTTTCCAACCTACGTAATCATAAAATAGTTTATCCTCGTCTGGATCATAAATTGGAATATAACAAGAATCTCCCGAACACTTGTACCCTGAAGGATTAGGACTAATAGTAATATTCTCATATTCCATTGCTATAATATCGAACTCACCAATTGGATTGTAATCTATTAAATCTAGTGCAGGTATTCTGTTTTCTCGTGCAAAACGATAAACATATGACATACCATCAAGAGCGCTTTTAGAATCAGTAATTTCTATAATGTCTGTGTAGTCTCCAATAAAACTTAGTGGTGAGTAAATTTTTACAGATAAGTATTCATCCCATCCTCCTAATAATTTATATTTTGAATAATTAAATGATAATCTTTCAACATCAAGAGAATTTAAAACTGCAACAAATTCTGCTATTTTTTTTATTCTTACAGGAAATGATGCTTCGAAGTTTGCGTATGTAAACGTCGATCCTATTCCTCTCATTTGTAATTCCATTGGATAACTTACTTTTACAAATACAGAAGATGTTCCAAATGTTACAGTAGTATTAACAGCGCCAGTTTGATTTATTTTATATCCTGTGCTTTCTTGTATTGCTGTCCAGTTGACGCACTCTGCCATTCGTCCAGAAATGAAGTGTTCCATTTGTTCTTGTGTTGACCAAAATGAAGTATATTGATTGTAGTAACATATTGGATTAAAGTATAATTCAGAAATAGAAAATGGTCTATTTGATCCATTAATATCGCATAACTTTCGCAAATTATTTATCCCAAAATATCCGCGATCACTAAAATTTAATTTAGATGTCTGTCCTTTTCCTGGATAATTTGGGGGGTGTGGATAAAGTGAATAATTATTTAGTAATGGCTTTTTTATTCCATATGATACTTTTGTCGACGGATATGCTTGTATTGATGATGAGATTTGTATTGTTTTGATATTTTCCGGGATCATTCCACCTTGGTAAGAATAAATATTTCCTCCTTGTAAACCAACTAACCATAATGCTTCTTTTGTAGTTTTTTCAAGGCATAATTTAGCATAATATTGTACTGCTTGTGATTGGAGTAGATCTTGTCCTACTCTTTGCGCTGCTGCATCTGTTTGTGCTTCTGCTACTGTTGTATTCAAATAATTCATAAAGAAGTAAATACTAATAATAACTATTCCGATTAAAATAAATAATGTTATTTGTGCTTTTTTATTATTAAACATTTTATATTTTTGGTAGTGATTCACATTTATTATCTATGCATTGCATAGGGTATGGGCAGTATCCTTCACACACAAAGTCTTGTCGATCAACACATCTTTCAAAGTATTTCATATTGCCTAGATAGCACATTCCTGTTTCAGAATCAAAACCATTACAAACACAATCAGAATCTGAACCACAATATGTAGAATTTATTTCTGAGCAGCTAACAAAGGGGTTATATTTTTCTTCACAGCCCATAATAAGAATTATTGCTATTATTAATACTACTAATAATACTAACTTTTTCAATTAATACACCCCTTTTATAATATAATTTATATAATAATAATTGTTTTCTTTTATATATTTTTCTGTAAATTTGGTTGAGAGAACATTAATTAAACTATATGTTAGAAATCTTTAAAAATCAGACACCTATTCCTAACATTCATGACAAATAATTTAATTGCAAAAGTAATTCCTATAAAATCAGGATCAAAGTATCATATTAAAAGTGCAGGTGATTTTTGTTTAGACTGCCTTAAACACAGATCGCCTAATGGGTTTTCTATTTATACTGATGCTTCTTATTTTCCTGGTCTTTCTGGAAGAACTCTTCCTGTAGAACTGTGCGGTGCAGTTCATAAAATAATTCAGGTTACTATGGATCAGGATTTAGAATCTGTTTTGGGAAGAATTGGTTTTGTGGAAACAGATAAATTTCCAAGGTTAGGTAGTGCTACTTTCTTTGGTGGCATTGGCAGTATTGCTTATAGAGTTTCTTACAAAGAAAACTCAGAAAAAAAGAAAATAGATTCAATTTTAAGATTTTATGGTAAAGAAAGAAACAAAGATTCAGTTGATTTACCTGGATTCCTTTCATCAAGAATTGATTTTTATACAGAAAACAAAACTACTGATGCAATCTACACAGTCACAAAAGCTTTACTAAAAAATGGAAGCAATGTAGCAATTCCAAATTCAGAAGATAATATCAATAAATATTTCCGACTTAAACCTAATAAGCAAGGGTTTACTACACGGGAAATTATTGTTTAATCATTCACTACCAAACTTTCCAAAAAACCAATATATTTCTCATTAAGTTTTACTGCTCGGTCTACTAACAAATCTATTTGTATTTTGTATTTTTCTTCTTGTTCTAATTCATGTATTTTAGAGGTATATCTGTATTTTTCAAGGTCTAATTTTTCTTCAATAACTGTTTGAGGCGGAAGTAATCCATCTGTTACATAACCGCAGTGTGAAAAATCGTGTGATCTTCTACGTTCATATTTTAGTTCTACAATATCTTTTATTGAAAAACCAACACTTCTTAATGATTTTAGTGCGATTTCTGTATTTATTTTCCAATACTCCACATATAATTCATCTTGTTCGTCTAAAATTTCTGATGGAACCTCTACTTTTTGAGATCCTCCTCTTGAAACTTGTACTTCTTCTGGAATTGCAGAAAATGAGCAAAATGAACTGTTCCGTGTTATAGACCAATTTGTCATTTTTCTTGACTGAATTAATTCTTCTTCAACATAGTCTTGTTCAACTATTGCATCAAGTTTATCGGGTCGTGGATAATTTATTTTCTTTGGTTCTTTCGCAGGTTTATATTCAGTATCAATAAATGAATTTAAAAAATCAAGATATTCTTCACACACTTTAGTTGCTCTTTTTGCTAAATCCGCATAGTCTTGTAGAATTTCTTTATCGCTTTCATTCAGTTCCCAATATTTTTTTATGAATGCATTATATTTTTTCTGAGGAAGTATAGTTTGTAGAGCATTTTCTATCTGCCCATATTTTGGTTTTATATGTATGTTTGGATCTCTAAATAATTTTTGAAATATTTCTTCGACAGGCATTGGTGAGGCTTTTGTTGCAATCTTTACATTAATTTTGTTAAGTTCTTCTCCAATTGCATAATATTCTTTTTCAAATTCAGGAGAAACGTTGCAAAAGTAAAAAAACTCACTTAATCCTTTAGTATCTCCATATGCTCTGTCAAACTGAGTTCTATCAGGCATAAGAGGATGTGGATTATCCATCACTTTCATTGAATATAATTTTGTTCTTGTAAATGGTATCAACCAATTTTCTAAATAATATTTATTTATTTTTTCTTTCATTTTTTTACCTCTTTTATTTTTGTTAACATTCATTTATCATAATAATCAAATCTTAATTCATCTACTTCAATGTTTAATCCTAATTTTTCTTTATGTTTTCTTAATGTCTTCAAAGCCAACTTATCATAATCTCGTTCACCTTGATGTCCTGCTTTGACATATCCTTGTTCTGCAAAATAGTAAATACTTGCAATTTCTTCTAGAGCATACCCAACTAATCTATCAATGTCAGAATGATTTTTTTCTACTTTGGTTTTATTGTACGTAATCTTTCTTGTTTGTCGCATAAATATTTCATCAGTAACATATAATTTTTTAAGTTCACAAAAAATATTTTGAAATCTTTTATTTTCAGATAATATGTTCCAAGAATTAATATTAATTCCGGAGATTTCATCTCGCAACTCATTTCCTAGTTCTATAATTTTTTCTTTTAAACTTACATCTACCTTATTGCCATTATATTTTTGAATTTCATCTGCAATAATTATATCTAACACATCATAATCTTGCAAAGATTCGACACATTTTCTCATTTTTGTTAAGTATGCAGAATATAATCCGATTCCTGTCCACACTCTTTTTTGTTTTGTCATAACCACACAGGAGTAACGGCAACACTAAATAAGTTTCTACTAATTTATTGCTGATTATAACAAAATTTATATACTAATTGTGATTATAAGTAATTATGCTAACAAAAACTGAACAAAAGATATTATTTGAATTAGACAAAAATGCTAGATTATCAGGATCTCAAATAGCTAAAAAACTAAAATATTCTCCTGAAGCAGTAAATTATAACATCAGAAACCTTGAAAAAAAAGGAATAATTACAGATTATATTACTGTTACTGATTTTTCAAAATTAGGATTAACACACTATAAATTTAATTTAAAATTTAATAACTTAAATGAAAAAATAAGAAAAGAAGTAGTGGATTTTCTAAAAACAAAGAAATCAGTTAAATGGATTGCAGATTGTGAAGGAAATTTTGATCTAATGTTTTCTGTTAGATGTAAAACTTGTTCTGATTTTGAAAAACTAAAATATGATCTTTTCTATAATTTTGATAAATATCTTAATAAGAAAACTATTGCCATTATTTCAGAAGCAGTAACTTACACAAGGGAATACATATTACATTCAGATGAACAGACTAATTTCGAAAAAAATGAATTTATTCTTTACTCAGGTTCAGAACAAATTAACTTAACCAAAGAAGAACTAAAAATTTTGGATTCCATTGGTTCGAACTGTAGAAAATCAATTCCTCAATTAAGCAAAGAATTAAACATAACTCCAAGAATAATAAGATACACAATTCAAAAACTTGAAAAGAATAAAATAATCTCTGGATATAAACTCGCAATTGATTATCAAAAAATTAATTATTATTTTTTTAAATTATTTATTAATCTTAGATCTGCATCACAGGAACGAATTAATTCATTCAAACAATATTGTAAACAACATCCAAATTTTACTTATTGGGTAAAAATTATTGGCTCATGGGATATGGAGCATGAAATTGAAGTTGAAAATATGCAAGAATTTTATAAAATAATAAAAGATATTAGAAATAAATATTCTGACATTATTCAGACAATGGATTCGATAATGGTTACGAATGAGCATAAAATTATTCATGCGAATTAAAATCAAATAAACATAAGTTAAGAGGTATAAAAATGGTAAATAAAGAATTAATGGAAGATTTCGAAACTGAATTTGAAAAAATTAAACAAGAGTTAGGTTTTAAAGCAACACTCAAAGAATTAGAGTCTGTTTTCTTTTTAAGAGATTTTATTCATGCAACTAAGTTTGTTAGCAGTTCTTTATCTCGACAAGTTTGTGGTAGAATTTGTGAAACTTTCAAAGGATGGTCTGGATATTTGCATGGGATAGTTATGCCTGTTCCTCATTCTATGTATAGTGTTACTGAGAATAATATGTTTGACGATGATAATAAAAAAGAAATAATGCTTATTATGAAAAAAATCATGGAATTTACTTCGAGAAGTGCTCTTATTGGGTTGACTAAAGATAAAAAAGCAGAAGCTGAGTTTATTGATGAAACATTTAAATTTTGGAATGATGAGCTTAATGTTTTGTTGGAAAAAACAATGAGTAAAGTAAATCAAGGTTGGAAAAAACAAATTGATGAACATGATTTAGAACAAGAGTAATTATTTCTTTTCATATTTATTTTTTTTATTTTTTCTTGTTTTATATTATTAACTTCCTCATCTCTGTGTAAAACCTTTTTGCACGTTCAAGTGAAGTTTTTGCTTTAGCGTTTTTAATTAATTCAGTTGTGCTATATTGAACACGATTTCTTTTTTCTCTTTCTAAGTCAAATTGAAGAACCAAATCATTTGCATTCATAAAATTTAATGCTTGTTTTTGAACTTCTTCATATTGGTCTAATATTGATTTGTTTAGTTTATTTCTAATATGAACTATGAGCGCATCTGCAGTTACTTTGTGTGCTATTTTTGATCCGACTTTGTAGCCATATGAATAAAGAATTGCATTCGCAATATAAAACATTGAATAATACGCACAAACAATTGTCCACAAGAAGGAATTATTTGCATTAGCTAAATGAGCCATTTGTAAACTATCTTTTGCATTTTGATTTAAAATTCTAAGAATATTTTCATTTTGATTTTTTTCTTTTTTTAGCAGTCTGTCGTTTAGATATATCTTTACGTTTTGTTCTGCCTCTTTTATTCGTTGTTTTGTTAGCATTTTCTATGAGTTTGTAATAGTTTTCAATTCCAATCAGCACTATGTTGTGATTGACTGCTTCTGATACGACACTAAATTCATTGCTTTGAAGCATTTGAATGAATTCATCATGCGTTATTGAATTAACATGAATGTCTAAATTCAATATTGATAGGTTTGTCTCAATTTCTCTGCATTCTTCTGAAATTATCAATAGATCATAATCTGATTTTTCAGATGGTTTTCTAACCTGTGATCCGAATAACAATGCAATAAATGATTTGTTTAATTCATTTAATTGTTCATAAATAAGTTTGATATTTTTATTTTTGAATATTTTTTCTCGTCTTTCAAATTCTGTTTTAAACAGAAAAGGGTGATTTTTTTGTTCTAAGTTTATTTTATTAGCATTTCCAAATTGTTCTAGGGATATTATTCCTTGCGATTCTAACCGTTTAATGATGTTGTGTGTATTTTTGTAGTCAATATTAACTGCTTTTGAAATAGAGCGAATGCTATAGTTATCTTTTTTGTTTTCAAGCAAGTATGAAATTATTAATGTTTCTTTCATGGTAAGCACACCATAATACTATGGTGAATAAACCATATATTTAAATTTTACTTTTTTTATGTGTAGTATTATTAATTTACTGCATTTTTATCTTTATAAAGTTTCAGTGGAAATTTAAGAAAGATTTTCAAAAAACTCAGAGGGTTTTTCAGTTTAATTGGATGGTTTTTCAAATGATTAAAAAACAAACCAGAAATAATTCAAAAAATTTGTATGATTTTCAATCACTTTTCAACCAAAACATTTTTAAATCGAGCATAGATAATCACTATTAAGAGGGGTGTTATTTTAATTATTAATTAAGCGAGGTAGTCGATATGTTAGAAAGAATTATGAATGCACTTCATAAGAGATTGGAGAAAAAGTTGGGTAAAGATGGGATGAAAGCAAATGAAATGATGATAACTGGAATCATGACTAAAAAAGAACATGCTCCAGGTCATGTTTGGGCAGATTACATGTTTTTATGTGCTTGCTATAGTTCTGTTCAAGAAGATACAAAGCGAGTTAATTATGCTGTAAAGCAAATAAAAACTGATTTTCCTAATTATGATCCTTCAAAAAGGTTTACATGGGATGCGATCACAGAGGGATTAGAAACTGAAGATATGGTCAATAAAACTGATGCAGGTAATGCATTTAGATACAGAGCACCTGTTATTGGACAGATGAATCATTTTTGTGAAGATCATCCAGATTTTAGTTTTGCTGAAAAATTAGGGGACTATTTTAACGGAGCAAAGAGTATGGGTATAAAAAAAGATCAAAGCGCTCCTGAGTCTGGTTTAATTAAAGAAAATAATGGGCGTTATAGTTTAAATCAAGCTTTAGAAGATTAATTTTTTTATTTTTTCTTATATCCAAATTTTTTATTATATTTTTTGTGATCAAAAATATCTAGTATTAATGAAATAATTTCTACTTGACTTCCTCTTATGGTGTAAATCATTCTCCAAGCTAGAGCTAAATTAACTTTCCATAAATTATTTACATCATATTCATTACAATAGCATTTTGGAATTCTATCTTTAGGAATGTGAAAACCATATTCTGGATTGTCTTTTAGAATTTCTATTTTTTGTTTTATTGAATTTAATATTGTTTGATTGTCACTATTCAGAATGCCTTTGGAAATTTCCTCACTTATGCTTTTGTTTAGTTTATTAAATGAGTCTTTTGCATTTCCTGTGATTATTACTTTTGTTGGTTTACATTTAAACATTATAATTCAAGTCCATCTTTTATTGCAACACCTAATTTTTTGCTAGGGTTATGTATCCAAATTATTCCTTTTCTTCCATCCAGTATTTTTCCACTGTCTTCTAAATACTGCAAGATTACATTTAATGTTTGATGCATTATTTTTGTTGGCAACCTTTTTTTCAAATCTTCTCTAGTCATTAGTTCATTCGCTTTTTTCAAAACATCTTCAACAATCAAGACAGTTTTTAGATTCGGGTAATGTATTACTTTTTGTTTTAGCATGTAAACCACCATTTATATGAACTTATATAGTTATATACATAAACTTATATAAATATTTTGTGGTTTTTGATACTGTTTTACTGCATTTTCATCTTTATAAAGTTTCAGTGGAAATTTCAGAAGGATTTTCAAAATAGTCAGAGGGTTTTTCAATTTGATTGTAGAGATTTTCAAAGCATTAAAAAGTAGAATGAAAATATTTCAAGATTTAAGAAGAATTTTCATTAAAAATAAAATAATTTATGATCTTCATAATGGGTCGTAGTTGTTTGTAATATTTTTTTGATTCGATCAAACTTAAATACGTTTTCTACTTTTTTTAGTTTTCTGTTTGCTTCATCAGAATACTGTTTAGTTATATTGAGCCCAAGGAGTTCTAATGCTTTTTCACGTTTTTGTTTTGATAGTTCTCTAAGTAGTTTGCATCTGTCTCTATCATTTTTCATCGCAGCATAATCTTGTCCTCGATAAACTCTGTCAACATCTTCATATCCACATCCATAAAATGATCTGCGAGTTTCATACCGAGAATAGTCTCCTGTTTGAAGTTGACAGGATATTTTCTTTTCTCGTTCGTTAAAATCTTTGTAAGCATGTACTGCGACTGATGCTGCTTTTCTTTTTTTATGAAGTCTTTCATACATTTCTACTACATCGTCATATTTTTCAGGTTTGTATTTTGTTTGAAGAATATAGTGAAATGCAATAGTGTCTTGGATGAATTCTTTTTTTTGTGATTCTGTTTCTTGTTCAAGCAGTTGTTCAAGATAGCTTATTTTACTATCTGCTCTTCGGAATTTAGTTAGTTCTGTACATATTGGTTGAATTGATTCCATAAATTTCATGTGGTCTTTTAATTGTTTTTCAAAAAGTTCAAAGTTACTTTTAGATTTGTTTATTGATTTGTATATTGTGTTAAATATTTCTGATCTTTTAGCACTTGGTGCCATATTTATCATCTCCAATTCTCGGTTCGATATTCAATCTCACCCTAGAATAATTATGTTGGAGAAATAAATAAAATTAACCAATGAATTTTTTACCAATATCTTATTTAATAATTCAAATTTAAGAAATAATTGCGATAAGAAAATTTTTCATTCATTCAACATTGTTCATCATAACATCAACAGGATCATAACCTTTTGCTTTAAGTTCTTCTTCAGTTTTTGGTTTTGTTGATGGGAATAAATTTCTCAAAAAAAGATTTAGTTCTTTATGATCAATATATTTAGGATTTGATTCATTAAATGACATTCCTGGTGTGTGTGAATAAGAAACAACTTTTACTTTTTGTCCAACTGCATTTTCAAGTTGGTCAAAATATTCTTGTATTTTTTCGCCACTACTATCAAAGTATAGATCTTTAACTGATTGTTTACCTTCTGAAGAAAGTACATCATATGTCCAGTGTTGCATTCCTTCACCTTTTACATCAACTTTATGAAATTGCCTCGGAAACATAGCTTTGCTTAGCCTTTGTTCTAGTGTTTTTTTGATATTTCCCAACATAGTTCTAGCTCGGGGTTACAAATATTTAAGCATTACTGTTCATCTTGGAAAGTATCCTCCTGATAAATCATGGCCTGAATATGTAAAGTCTACAAAGTCTCCATCTCTTTGATCATAAACTACTTTTACATTCCATCCTTGTGCTCTGTATTTATTGAAAAATTCTTCTCTCAAATAATGAGGTATTTCTGAAAAAAACTTTCTATGGTCTAAAGTTACTCTTTTACCATCAAAACTACGTTCCAGTGCTTGATCAATTTTCGCTTCTAGCTGTTGTAACGAGTCTTTATTATTATCTGCTACTTTTTGTGCTAATGCTTGTGGTCCGATTACCATTTTTCTTTCCTCCTATTTTGTTTTAGGCGAGATTTTTCTCTCCCCTAATAAGTGTATAGCATACACTAATATATAAAAGTTTAGAATATAAAACACGTTTTTGCATTAAAATCACTCTAATTCTACAATATGTTAAAGAAATACTCTATTAAAAAGATTATAACATAGATTTTATTTTTCGCTTATCCAAAAGTATTTTTCCAATACTAGGTCCAATTATTGCAGAAACTATTGCAAGAACTACAAAAATAGAAAATAAGTTCAAATCAATAAACCCTGCTCGTCTTCCAATCTCTACTGCTGCAATAATTAAACTTAATCGAGCAGAATGAATAAATCCCATACCTAAGCTATCTGTAAAACTAAATCCTTCAAACCATGAAATAAATGTAACTCCAATAACTTTTGAAAAAATTCCTATGACAATTATTATAGCCAAAAGAAATAAATTGGATAAATCTGAAAAGATAAGTGGAAGATTTACTTTTGCTCCAATTAAAATAAAAAATAATGGAACAAAAAATCCATATCCAAAGCTAATTAATTTATCTTCAATAATTGAAGCTTTTGGAGTTAGTTCTGAAATTATTAATCCTGCAATAAAAGCGCCTATTATAGAATGAAAGCCTAAATGTTCTGCAACTAGTGCAAGTAAAAAAATCAGTGCAAATGAAAATCTCATTTCCATATCAAAGTGTGATTTTTCCATCATCCAGTTTTCTATTTTTTTCTGTAGTCCTTTTTTATTAATAAGTAAAGGAATTAAAAATAATGTTAAAATTGCAAGAAATGAATACAAGAATGAAAACCCTAACGATCCTTGAAGTATTGTTAATGAAAGTGCTAAAATAAACATGCTTATTATATCAATCAGAATAACTGAACCAAGAAGTATGTGTTTTATTTTTGGACGGTTTTTTAGTGATTTTGTTAGTGGTAAAACAAGTCCAAGAGAAGTCGTCGAGAAAATTGTTCCAATAAGAAGGGGAGATACATTTATGTAAAAACCAAGCATTGCTCCTGAAATAAAAGGAACTATTATTGAAAAAAGAGCAATTGATAATGTTTTAGAAAAATTTTTCATAACTTCTCTAAAGTCAACTTCAATTCCTGCAATAAACATCAAATATGTCAAACCAAAACTAGCAAAGAATTCAATAGTTTGATGTTGCGGAATAATATTTAGTAATGATTTTCCTAAGATTATTCCAATTAATAACTCTATAATTATTACAGGAATTCTTATTTTTTTTGAGAATAAAGGAATTAAACTAATTATTGAAAAAATAATAAGTAAACTCAACATTAAAGATTGCATAATTTAAAATATATTTTTTAATGATTTATAATATTTTTGATTTATTTAACTAAAATTATTTCGATAGTTCTTAGATTTATATCTCTTCATATGCTCTTCACTATTCGCATAACTCTTTGCAAAGTCGGTATTAAGATATTCAGTATATATTACTGGATGATCCTGGAGTCGCAACAAATCTAATCTATCTCCGTCCCAAAGACACATTGCAATAATAGGATTTATTCCATTTCTAAGATCATAATTCGCAACAACTGGCACTCCTCCTCCCTGAGCTTCAAAATCACAATGGTGTTTAATTGCAAATAATATTGATTTTAAGTCTGCTTCAGGAAAATATTTAGGAATTAATTTTTGCGCAATCTCTGCACTTCGTACACCATGGGTTGGATCACATTCATCATCTACTCTACTCACATCATGAAATGCTGCTGCAATAATCACATCTTCCTCTAAAGAAGCATCAATAGATCTAACAATCATTTTAGCATATTCAATTACTTGAATTGTGTGAGGCCATCCATGTGCAATTAGTTCTTTATTAACTCTGCTTTCTTTTGCTACATAGCATACTTTCTCTTCAAATTCATTCATTTTACATCACTCAACACATTTTTTTTAAATTAAAAAACCAAAGACTAAAGTCATTTGGTATTCATTACAAAAAAATGATTAAAAAATCTCCTTAAAAGGCGATGTGATCTTTTTTTGTAATATATCCAAAACTAATATATATCTCTTTAAATTCTTTTCTAAAATCATGGGACACATTACATCAAAAAATTATCTGGATTTGCAAAAGAGGCTTGACAAAGCGCCTCAAGGAGTACCTACATCAGATGCATTGTTCAAAATTCTTGAAATTTTATTTACAGAAGAAGAAGCAAAATATGTTTCAGTTCTTCCATTTAAGTGTTTTTCTCCTCAAAAAGCTGCAAAGATATGGAAACTTAGTTTACCCCACGCAAAAAAGATTCTAAATAATCTTGCAGAAAAAGGATTATTAGTAGATTTAAACAAAGGAGATAAACAATTGTATGTGCTTGCACCTTCAATGGCGGGTTTTTTTGAATTTTCTTTAATGCGTACAGACGGAAAGTTTGACAGAAAAATTCTTTCAGAACTTTATTATCAGTATATTAATGTCGAACATGATTTTGTAGAACAAGTATTAGGAATAACTCCTCCTGTTGTGAGAACTATTGTTCATGAAACTGCGATTCAAAAAAAACACGAAACAGAAGTGTTAGATTATGAGCGAGCAACTCATGTAATCAAAACAGCGACGTGTATTGGTGTTGGAGACTGTTATTGTCGTCATAAAATGCACCATATGGGCAAAGCTTGCGATATGCCTATAAAAGTTTGTCTAACTTTTAATAATTGCGCAAAGAGTTTAACCAAACATGGTATCGCGAAGAAAATTAGTAAAAAGAAAGCAAAAGAAATTTTAGATGATTGCATTAAACTAGGACTTGTTCAGATCGGAGATAATATTCAAGAAGGACTTGCATTTATGTGTAATTGTTGTGGTTGTTGTTGTGAAGCACTCTTAGCATACAAAGAATTAGGATACAAGAAAATTAATGAAACTAATTTTTATGCAGAAGTTGGAAACAAATGTATTGGTTGTGGTATTTGCGAAAAGAAATGTCCTGTTGATGCAATTAAAATAAAAAAAGTAAAAGGTAAAAAAGTTGCACACGTTCTTTTAGATCGTTGTATTGGTTGTGGTGTTTGTACAAGATTCTGTCCAACTAAAACTTTGTTATTAGAAAGAAGATCTGATTTAAAACAGATTCCGCGAGATACGTTTGAACGGTTTATCATGTCTGCAATTGAGCAAAATAAATTACAAAATCTCATATTTGATAATTATACTATCTGGACTAATGAAATGTTTAGACGATTATTTGGTTTTTTATTCTCTCTTAAACCTGCAAAGAAATTGCTTGCAAGCAAACAACTACAATCAAAGTTTTTTGATGCTTGTCTTAAAGGTAAGAATTCTAAGTTTTTTAATAAGTTGATAAATAAATAAACTCTAATCTATTCATTTCAACATAATAAAATTTATATTCTCTATTAATTAATTTTTGTATATGGGTATTCGTATTCTTAATGATAAATTAGAATTTTTTAACTATCTAAAAACTGATGAATTAACTCAGAAATTAGGTGTTGAAGATAAGATAAAAGAATTGACTAATGATTTATTTGCCTATGATGCAAAACTAGCAGAAAATGAAGCAGAGAAAGATCTTAACTTAAGAAACTTTATCATAGAGGTGGCTGATAAATTTGAAAAAATATTTAATGAATATCCTAGTGATTCTGAAAATACAAAGAAACTATTGGATTCTGTTAACAAAATAAAGCAGAAAGCACAGTTTTCGTCTGTAAAAAGAAGTCCTGTTTTATATTTAGAAGATATTCTAAGTATTGCATACTATGTGGGCGTTTCAGGAATTGAACCTGTTTCAGTCAGAGCTAGTTTTTTTTCAGAAAATGCATTAGACAAACGTATTAAAGCACACAAATTATTATATCAAAGTTTCAAAAAAAATATTGATATAAAAAATATTGATACTTCTTTTATTGATATTAATTCTAATAAGTTGCTTACAAAAAGTTGCGCTTATAATTTAAATTCAGATATCAATCAAGAGGATCTTATTAAAGAATTGCTTGATAACTCGAGACATTATTTCAATAGAGAAATTAATCTTACTAAATCCTATCGCATGGGGTCCTCACTTAAAGAAATTTCTTTCCATACATTTTTCTGGATTCGTCTTTATGCAAAACGTCAAGCTAAGATTAATAATTATTTATTTAGAACATTATACTTAACAGCTTCTAGATTGAGAGGAGATGATAAACCAATAAAACTTGTCGAGAAAAAGAATAAAGAATTTCACAAGTTGTGGCCGTTTAAAAAATATGCTTCTACCTCTTATATTAAACTTAATGCACAAAATCTGGAGGGTAAACTAGAAAATTTATGAATAATTGTAGCTTTTAAAATTTATTAATTCTATGTGTGTTCTCCATCATTTATATCAACCAAAACTCTTAAAAATTAGTATGTGAAACCTATATTCATGAATAATAAAACTGGATTAGAACGAATGATTGATATGTATTCAACTAGGCTTAATAGACTCAAAGCAGTGCATACCATGGATTCATATGTGTTTAAACATACAGATTATACAGGTTTTCCTGAAGAATCTGATGAAGTTTTTGATTTGTTACTTAGAAAACTAATTCATAAAGATTTAAAAAAACCTTTTGTGATCTTGGACGGTAATATTGAAGCTAAAATCAAACCTGCATTTGAAAGTGCAGGATCAAACATGTATATCAAATATGTTTGTTCTTTTTTTGGAAATCAAGTTAATATAAAAAAATTTACAATAAAAAAAGAAGAAATACCTAATTATTTAAATTTAGAGATGGATGCTAAAATTTGTATAGAGAGATTTGATGAATTTACTATTGATTGGTCTTTGAATAAAATGAAAGGAACTAAAATTAAAAAATCGAAAAGACCTGTTTTAGATTCTAAAGGCATTTTTTCTCTTGAAAAAGTTTTTGATACAAAAGAAATATCAAGAAATATTTTTGAAAATTGCATGGGTGTTGGAATTAAGAAAGTTCCTAATTCTGCTAAACTAACTTTTGGACGAAACAATTATTTTTTAGGATCAAATAATGTTGGAAAGTATGTTTTTATTCTTTTTGATAAAGGAGATACATTTTTCTTCGACGATGAAGCAAAATTTATTCCTCTTACGCAAGAAGGTAAACGAAGAGATCAAGTAGCAAAAGTTGAGTCTGTAAAAAGAAAATTCACATATCATAGAACTTGTGTTAATACAAATTTAGCTAAAGAATATCTTTTTGATCTTTGGTTAAAGAGTCCTAATTTAATTCCTTCGCTTGGAAGAAAAATTTATTTGAAAGGAAAAACTAAAGGAATTATTAATGGTGGTGGATATTTTAGATTTGATCATATTGATGGAAGTGAATTAAAAAAAGGATTTTATATCGGAGAAAAATATGCAGGTTCAAATACATTTCTTGAATGGAGTGGAAAAAACGTGTTAGCGAAAGACTTAGATGGAAATATTCTTAATGCATATGAATTAAAAAGTAAAGGTATTGAAACTACTGGAAGAAAACTTCTTGATAATGTTGAAGAAGCAATTTATATCAGATCTTTATTTAATAAACGTTTTTATCAAGTCACATTTAATGGTGAGAAATACAACTTTTCTGAAACAGATTTTGATAAATTTCAAAGAACTGTTGATTTTTCTGATCAAAAGGGTTTTTTTATGCATTTGAAAAAAGGAGAAGATCCTCATTGTAGTTTTTTGTATGTTAATGAATCTGGTAAATTGGGTTTTTATGAGATTTTCCCAACAGTAAAATAAAAATATTTAATCACTAGATAGTGATAAATGACCAAAAGCCTTATATATTAGTTCTTATAAAGTATACTTAAAATGATCCGAAAATATCCTGTTCGAAAAGCAGTAAGTGCTCCTGCAACTGGCAGATTTTTATATGCGCATTTAATGAAAAACATAGCAATTCCTGCTAGTGCAAGCCATAAGATTTGGTATGCTGGAGAAAAAGCAAAGCTTGACAAACCAGAAGATTATGCATTCAGAGGAGGAACTCCTACTCATGAAAAGCACGAATTAGTAACATTATCGGGTAATCCTATTGTTGAATCTGAAACTTCAAAAAAAACAGATATAGGCACATTCATTTATAGATTTAAAGGTGATGAAGGTCCTATTTTAGTTTCCGATTTATCAGATCGTGCAAAAGAAATTTTAAAAATTCCAACAACTGCAAGAGATAAAGATAAAGTTTTCAATCCAAATTTTGTAAAATACAAAGATCTAGACGAGATGACTCGATATAGCAATGAACTTGCAGCACTTTCATTCTCAAAATCAATTAGTGGTTATTTTGGTGCAAAGGGAAAAATTAATTATTCTGAAAAAGATGTTTTAGGATTTTTAGACTCTTGTTTTGAAGATCTAAGCAGTGAGGAGATGATGCACGTTTTAAATTCCAACCATCTTGCATGGAGCGCATTAGCTTATGTGCGAGAAACTGGAGATGTTAAAGGAGATTTAATGGCAGAATTTCATAGTCAAAATCCTACAGATTTTTACATAAAAGACTTGGGAACAGTTCTTCCTGCTATGTTTTTTGCATTGGCAAATTTAGGACAAAATCCTGTAGAATATCATGATAAATTAGATATTGAAGTTTGGGGAGCAAGAGATGCTGCTGAATTTATGCGTAAATTTATGCATGATTAGACATTAAATTGGTGTTTTACGTTTCACACGCATTTAACATCAATAAGTTTTTTAAATTAATATTAATTTAGAAATATTATTATCTGAAATAAGTGAATAGTTGAGATAAATAATTAATATACAAATAATTGAAATACACGAGGGCGAGAAATATGGATGTAAAAGAATTAGGAAAAACAGTTAAAGAGTTAGCTCTAAACGCAGAGCATAAGTTATACAACGCAGTTACCCGAATTGTAGGGCCAACCATGGAAAAAATGTTTTTTTATGCTAACCAACCTGATAGTCGATTACCTGTTAATGAGCATAGGCAAAATGGTGGAGATCAATTTGCAAAAGACACCCAATACCACAGAAGAATTCACATGGGTGACAATCACCAATAATGCATAAAATAACTTTTAAATTTTTTCAATTTTTTTCTATACTAAACATATTTAATAAAATTAAAAAATAAAAGCTGATTTAAATGAACTCAAATGAACCTTATTCAATAGATGAACAAAAAAGAATTAGATATTCTTTCTCAATAATGTTAGATGAATTAATGAAATTATATCCTGCTAGAGCAAATTTTGAGGATGAAAACGCATTTGGTGAACAAGTCACTGACAGACATAAATGCATGATTGAAAAAGCACAAGTAAATATTTTCGGGAAAGCAGATATTATCATTTTGGTCGTCGAGGGTCAAGAATATGTTAGGGATTTAAACATTTTGCATACATTTATTGGAGAGTATGGAGTTTTATTATCTCAACAAGAATCTGCATTAGAAAAACTCGAACCATTAAAAGAAGAAAGTGCATTAAAATATATTAAAGAAATGACTTTAACAAGAGTTAGTTATGGTCACGAGATGAGTGGATTAAAACAAGATACTATTGATGCATTACTCGAGTCAAGACCATCAGAAGATGATTTAGAAAAACGAAGCAGTCAATTTAGAAAAAAAATAAGTTTAATTGAGTAAAAATAGTAAACTAATAAAACAAATTAATAAATTAATTCTTAAAATAATTAAAATTTGGACGCTTAAATTTAGATTCGTTCTATCCTCGACCTAAAAGAAAGCGAGGTATTACTGAGCTCATTTATTGATTGTCCAAATTTTAATTCTTGAAAATTTCGACCTAAAGGTAGAGGTATTAAACTCAATTAAAATCTCTGTCGAAATTTTAAATAAATAATAGATTAAATGCGATCTAAAATCTAACAAACTAATCTTAATTCTCCAGGCAATACTTTAAAATTAATTTCAGATTCGTCGCCTATGTAATTTCCGTCGAGGTGAACAGGTATTGGTTGATCTGTTGATAAACTAAGTTCTTTTGAACTAACATAATTGGCAGGCACCATTCCAAGAGTTACTGCTAAACCAACATCTTTAATTGTTAACGCCAAGTTTTTATTTAATGTTAGCATGTGAAGTTTTCCATCATCTAATCTTGCGCCAGGCATAACACTCGCATTATGAGTGTGTTTAGGATATTTTGAAATTGTTGCTGAATAAAATCTATCTGTTTCGATTGTTTCACCGTCGAAACTTAATTGAATTGCTGCTGTGTGCGCATAATCAAAAAAAGCACTCGCAGTTGCTCTAACATATTTTAAAAGTCCGCCAGTTGATTTACTTTTTTGCAAACCTTTATTTTGTTCACAAGTTCCAATTCCTCTTTGTTCTTCACTTCTTTTTATGGCGAATGCTTCAAATCCAATTCCATTAACCATTGTTTTTATTGAGTCATTGTATAAAATTACATCAATAAATTGAGTAGATCCATTTCTTATTTGCAGGGCTGCACGTTCTAATCCTTTTTCACGTCCAGGTTTATAACCTAAATTCCATCCTAATAAATTTCCTGAGCCCATAGGAATATATCCTAGTTGAGCATCAGACCCAACTGAATTCATAACATCTGAAAATGTTCCATCGCCTCCTGCGACAACTAGTGTTTCAACACACTTGCTTAAATCGTGAGCTAGTTCACAAAACTCAGCTTTTGAACGTGTGTTCAATCCAAATATTTCACAATTATCTAGAATTCTTGCAGATTGTATTAATGCTGCTCTTTTTTTACTTGGATCATATACGCCTGAAACAGGATTTACAAGTATTGCATAGCTAGTTTTCATAGTATATTGACAAGTTTAGAACTAATATATAAGGTTTTCTATTCATAGTCACTACAGAGGGGTAAATAAACAAAAAAATTAAGGTAATTAAGATATTTTACTGTCCAATATACTGCAAATAACAAGAGTCACGAGGACTTCCCTTAGGATTAGCAAATAAAGTTCCTTTTTCTATTGCTTGTTCAACAAGATAAATTGCACCCAAAACACATATGGCTCCAGTCGAAATTTGCTCTTTCATAGCAAATTCTTCCATCTTAGGTTTCAAATCTTTGTTCATAGCCCAAATACAATCTGCAGCTTCGTAAATAAAAGCATCCATTTCACTAAGATCTGGATTGAGTAATCTTAGTTTTTGAGTAACACCAAGAAAATAATCTAATTTTTCTTCAAGTTTATTTTCAAATACATCTTCAACATTTTTTCTACCTTTTTCAGTTAACTGTCTATATAATGAAGGAACTATTAATTCTCGAATAGAACAATCATGAATTAGTTGAATATAATTTGTTTTATTAATATTTTCTTGTTCTTCGAGTGGTGTAAAACATTCTGCCATTCCACATCCTGTTTTTTTTTCTTTAAATAATTTTGTAATATTACAAAAAGAAGTTACCTCGTTTTTTGAAACAATGTTATCAATATTCTTTTTGTAATGAATACCGCTGACTTTAGTCAGTGGTTTTTTATTGTTAAATTCAGTCATTGAAATTCTCCCCCTATATTGTTTTTATTAATAGTTTTATTAAATTTATTACAATTAATAGTTATTTGTTAATTTATATATATTTTCATACTCTAGTTCCAAAAACTTTATAACTTAAATCAATCCATATGTGAACATGGCAGGGATTCCTAAACTCGAAAAAACAGATTCTGGAGAAGATATGCATTTTTCAGTCGGAGCAATAATCAAACGAGATGGAAAATATCTTCTTATGGATAGAATGAAACCTCCTTATGGTTTTGCAGGAATAGCAGGCCATATTGATGAGGGAGAACAACCTCAAGAAGCATTAATTAGAGAAGTTAAAGAAGAAAGCAATCTTAACGTTTTAACATACAAAAAATTAATTGAAGAGATTGATTCTGGAGAACCTTGTAGTAAAGGTGTCGGAATTCATTATTGGTATTTGTTTGAGTGCGAAACTACTGGTGAACCAAAAGCAAAACCTGATGAAGTTAAATCATTAGGTTGGTATTCTAAAGAAGAAATAAAAAATTTAAACTTAGAAACTGTTTGGAAAAAATGGTTGAAAAGATTAGGCATTATATAATTATTTTTTTTATAAAAAATAATAAATACAAAAAAGAGACTCTGTAAATTCAAGAAAACAAATTCTTAATTTCATCAACATTCGGTTTTACAATTCCTTTCTCAGTTATTATTCCCGTAATAAGTTCAGCAGGAGTTATATCAAATGCTGGATTGATTGCTTTTGATCCCGGAGAACAAACAAGTATTTTTTGAATAAATCCGTCTTCATCAATTCCTGTTTGATACAATACTTCGTCTTGACTTCTTTGTTCAATAGGAATCTTTGATCCACTCGAACAATTCAAATCTATTGTTGATGTTGGTGCTGCAACATAGAATGGAACTCCAAATCTTTTTGCAGCAATTGCTTTTCCCATTGTTCCTATCTTATTTGCAACATCTCCATTTGCAGCGATTCTATCAGATCCTACAATAAACATATCTATTTCTCCTCGAGACATTAAGTAAGGCATTGCATTATCAGGTACAATAAAATGATTTACGTTTTCATTATATAATTCCCACGCAGTTAAACGTGCACCTTGGCTTCTAGGTCTAGTTTCATCTGCATAAACAGTTAATTCAATTCCGTTTCTATGTGCGACGTATATTGGAGATAATGCGCTACCATTATCTACAAATGCTAACCATCCTGCATTGCAGTGAGTTCCAATTCTAAATCCTAATTTAATTAGTTCTGCGCCATATTCTCCTATTTTTTTACATGCTGCTGCGTCTTCATCAGCAATTTTTTGTGCTTGTTCAACAGCAACTCGAACAGAATCTTCAATATTATTTTCTTGTTTACCTGCGTCAAATACTCTGTTTGTCGCATAGAATAAATTTTGTGCAGTGGGTCGTGTAGATTCAATAGTTTTTTTTGCTTGTTCAACTTCATTCCAAAATTTTGTCGCGCCAGTATCGAGGGATTCTAAAAATGCTTGTGCCATTGCATATCCTGCAGTTGCCCCTATTGCTCCTGCTCCTCTGACTTGCATTGATTGTATTGCTGCACAAGTATCAATGTAATCATCTGCAGTATAAATTTCAAACTCGAAGGGTAGAAGATTTTGTTCAATAAGTTTAACATTTGATCCTTCCATCCAGACTGTACGATAATGTTTATCATTAACTTTCATATTATCACCCTAAATTAAATCCATAAACGCGCTTACTTAAACGATATAATTTATTTAAACTAAATCAACATTAACAAGAGTATATATCTCATTATATCTTGTAATGTAGTTTATTAAGTATAATTGTTTTTTATAAAATTTTTTATGTCACTTCCCTAGGACATTCGAATCTAGTCGAATTTTATCCGATTTTTTTCAAGAAACTTTTTAAATTGTTGGGTGTTTACTAATTTATATGTTTAAGAAAAAAGCTAAGAAACAAGAAAAATCTTCTAAAAGTAAAATTAGCTCTAGAAATAATATTATGGGTAAAAAGTTCGAGATTTATGTAGCTAATCTTTACAAAGATTTAGGCAAAAGAAAAATAAGACATGATACATATGTTAAAATTCCTAATAATAATGGTAAGTCGATGCATGTTCAAATTGATGTTATGTACAAAGCAATTTTTTATGATCATTATATTGAATGCAAATACAGAAAACCTGGCAATAAAGTTTCTTTAGATGAAGTTGCTAAGTTTTATGCCGCAATTGAATTAATTAAAGTTCCAATGAGGCGTGCTGAACTTATTACTAATCAATACTTTAATGATCGTGCAATAGAGTATGCAGATACAAAGGGTCTTAAATTATACAACCTTGATGATTTGCTTAAAATGGAAAAAGAACGCAGATCATTTCTTGATTTAATTAGAGGTAAAAAGCCAAGTATTGAGCGAATAATTTGGCGCACAGATATAAAGAAAAAGTATAAATTCTAGGTTTTCGCGTATTTTCTATTAAAATAGTTTATAATTTAATTAATATTATTTCTTACTACATTATTAAAAATTTATACAGATACCTCTTCAAAACAATTATTTAGCAGTAAATATTATAAATAACTCTTGCTAAGCTATGATTTGAGGGGGTAGGGAGTTGAAAAAATATGAACAGTAGATTATATGGTAAAAAGGTAATCAAATTCGATCTTAGTCCATCCCAAGTTATTCTAATTGGAACTATGCATATTGATCCTAAAGGAGAAGAACGTCTGGAGAAAATGCTTAATCATGTTAAGCCAGATATTATTACTTTAGAATCATCTCCTGCTAGACGAGAATATAGTCGAAAAGTTATAGACGAACTTAGGAAAATCATGAAGATTAAACAAGTTGATGAAGAGAGTATTGATAAATTACTCAGTAGAACTCCGTATAGTCCTTTTGAGTGGAGAGTTTGTGATAAATATGGCGCAGATCATAATGTTCCTGTAATTGGTGTTGACTTACCTCATATTTTGAAACAAGAGCATAAGTCTATAGAACAAAGTCTTGGAACTTATTGGAATACTAGAATGATGCGTTGGAAAGTTGCAAGAATTAATCGTATTTTGAATAGTAGAGAAAGAAATAAATTTAGACAGCAACAATTGGATTCAATTTTTTATAGTAATCTTTTAGGCGATCTTTGTGTTACAACAATCAGTAATGGTTACATAAAAGAAAGAGACGCGCACATGTATAAAGAAATTTCTAAAATAAAAAAATTTAATCCTGGAAAAATAATTGCTTTTGTTGGTGGTTGGGGGCATACTAATAATGCTGCTGCAGTTCGTGGAAAACCTAGATCTTTAGCATACTTATTGCCTCATGATAAATCGTTTAAAATTAATGAAGCAGATTATTTGTAAATTAAATTTTTTATTTTTATTCTATTTTGTTTACTTTTTTAGAGAGATTTAATATATTAAGAAGCATTATTCTATGGTTATGACTAAAAATAATTCATCCAAATTGTCTAAAGAGGAGATTGCAAAAACTATTACAAACAAAGCACAAAATGCAATTAGTAACTTTTGCATCCATGACTGTAAAGCTTATTGTTGTAGAAAAGGTTATTTGAAATTAAAAGATTCTGAAGTTGATACAGTAACACAAAATAGAAAAGATAAATTAATTAAAAAAGAGATTTTAAAAAAATTAGAACCAAATTCAGAAGAAGTAAAAAAAGGTTATTCTTATTCATTATTCATGGGAACCCCAAATCAACCCTGTCCTAGTTTAGATCAAAATACATTCAAATGTAAAATTCACACCAGTACTAATCGTTCAAATACTTGTTCTGCATTTCCTATTTTCCTACATAAAGAAAAAAGTAATGAAAATAATGAAACTAAAATTTTAATTCATTTTTCTCGTCGATGTTTGGCTGTAAAAGAAGGTAAACTTTATCCTTTTGAAAAAATGTTTTTAGATGCAGGTATTAATATTGTTAATGTAGAAGATTATTCTTAAATAGGAAGAACAGTATCTTTTTTTCTATTAAACATAAAAACATAGTTAACTTATTTTATAATAAGTAAATAATACGATCTCTATTATTAATTGTAATTTTCTAAAAAAGATACAAAAAAATAATATTCTGATTGTTTAAAATTGTCCAGTTTCGTTAAATTTTTTCATAAGTCGTTCTACAATGACGTTTGGAGCATAACCTTTTTTGCTACTGCTTCTTACGAAGTCATCATAAATCTGTTTGTCAATATTATAATCAAGTCTAACTTTTTGTTGTTTTTTTGGAGTTGCTGCCATTTTAGTTTACCTCACTAATACTTTAAATATAAATTTATATATTATAAAAGTATCTATTATTTAATCTTAAAACTATAACCTATAAAAATAATGTTCAGGAATAAAAATTGATGTAATGCCTAA
>Ga0209045_1000070_pt1 | contig 127825 bp, 58 predicted proteins | sample SaaInlLV_10m_DNA_4_FD_184664 | JGI IMG/M metagenome (GOLD analysis project Ga0209045, IMG submission 184664) | Marine microbial communities from expanding oxygen minimum zones in the Saanich Inlet - Saanich Inlet SI072_LV_200m_DNA (SPAdes) (version 2) | ecosystem: Environmental > Aquatic >...
AAAGCTGGAAAAAGCAGAGATCGCACGCAACTATAGTGCGCCAGACGAGCGTGGTATCGACAAGGAGAAGTTCCTATGACCACGCGGCAAGCAGGTTACGGAATCCAACCGAATTCTGCGCTCGAAGGTCAGGAAGCCGACCAGCAGACCGATCATGGTGGTCAGCAGTTTCCAGCGGATCCCGTGTCGTATGCGTGTTTCCGTCGCCACCGGTTACCCGTTACTTGATCATTCGGTTGACTGAATCCAGTGCGCCAGGATTGAGCTTCATTCCGTACGCATTGACGGCCTTCAGGTTGATTGTGATCTCAGAGCCGGCCGGCGTCTGGAACTGGGCATCGACTTCTTCGTCAGCCAGAAGTTCCATTGCGAGGGCCGCGGCTTGTCTGCCGATCGTGGGGACATCGGGTGAAATGGCCATCACAGCACCCCGTTCGGCGAACGCCGGGTGACAGGCGAATATAGGCTTCTTGAGGGCGTTGCTTTGCTCGAAGATGTCGGCGATGGCCTCAGGCCCCGACAACACGGCGGGGTCGGAGATCAGCCAAAGGGCATCCACGGTCGGCAGCAGCTTGCGGAGTGCGCGACTCAGGGGCCGAAGCGGACCGATGGTGACGGCCTTGAGGTCGATACTGACATCCTGTGCGTCTGCTTTTGCCTGGGAAACCCACTCTTTCTGGAATTTCTTGCTGTAAATCAGGCCAATCGTCTTGATCTCTGGGAAGACGTATCGGAACATGGTCAACTGCATGCCGCTCGGCAGTTCGTTGGCCACGCCATGCGTCCTGGGACCGATGGGGAAGCGTTCCCAGTTGATTGCGGACGAGACGACGATACGCGCGTCCTTTGTCAGGCTGTAGGTTGTGAGATACGCTTTCGAGCCGATGCAGTAGACTGCGTCCGGCTGTTGCGACGTGATGGTTTCGGAAAGGCTGTTGCGGTCCGTGTTCTTTCCCCCGAGGTCGACCAGGGATACATCTCCGCCGACCGTTTCCTTGAAGGCTGTCTGGGCGACCAGGTACTTGCGGACGGACACATCCGAGTTGACGATCAGTAGCTTGTCAGCCCCAACGCTGAATGGCACGATCAACCCCAAAGCGATCCAGAGGGCGGCCACGTGCGGGATGCGGCGCTTTCCTGCCTGGGGAACAGACCGTCTGGCGCATGGCGCTTTGCTTGTAGGGTTTGTTTTCATTGCAGCAGGATCTGCTTCTCCGACTCGTCGAGCTTCCTCAATCGGTCCAGACCTATCATCCGTAACCGCTCTACCCCTTCGGGACGTTGCCCCATTGCTTCAATGACGGCGAGGAGGTTTCGGTCTCCTGCGCTGGCTCCCTTGAGCACGGCCACGACGGGGAGCAGAGTGCCTTCGCTGGTGGCAAGGGGGTGGAGAAGTTCGTGCTGTTTGGGATTGATTTTCTGCAGTTTGTGCAGGCTGCCTTCAGTCGTCAACGCTGCTTTGGCCATCCCAAAGCTCACCGCCATGAGGGCATCAATGTCTTTCGGCACCACGAGAATCTTGAGTGAATCGATCAGCTCGTGCTGGTCGGGGGGGAGCATTTTCCGCAACGCGGTGATCGTGGAATCCCTGCTTCCCGCGCTGGCGATCCTCTGTCCCCGAAGTGCCGTCGCATCCGGTATGCTTTTCTTCGCGGTCAGCACACGCTTGTGTGTACACTCATTTCCAGACATGCCCACCATGACCGGATCGAGTGCCATCTGTTCGCGGAGCCTCTGAAAGTGCCAACTCGACACCAGAATAACGCCTTGAGTTCGGGCAAGAACGAAGCGCTCGAAGTCGGTTCTTTTGCTGAATGGTTGGAAACGGTGTCCGCCCTTGGTGGACAGGTAGGCGTCGAATTCCCCCTTTAGCATACTGAAGTTGTTGATGTTGGTTTCTGAGTTGTAGAAGAAGACGGCCGAACCGACCTCGGTTTCGGCCTCTGCTGTTGACGACGGTAGCAGAAGACAGTGTAGGCAGGCCGCAAAGACGACGGCTGCGGCGGCGCCTGGCAGGAACCAGACGGGCCATCCAGCTAGTGTACATCGATTTGTCTGTGGTTGACCGCTCATTTTTCCCAGATCAGGACATGTCGCCTGGCAGCGGAAGCTCTCTTGGTAGGGGAGAGCGCTGCCTGACAAGCACCCCCCCCCCCAAAAAAAAAGTGATTGCGAGCTGACCTCTACGGCCAGGATGGACTCCCCATGTTGTCCCCGCTCAGACGTGCTCATATGGGGGCGTGGGACCGGCCCTCCAGCGTCCCGATTGACAACTAGAAGCTCACGGTCAACGTACCCCAGACCGTCCTGCCGTCTTGGGGCACAACGGTCAACGGATCATGATGGGTCATCGCCACGTCGTCTGCGTGAGTGTCGAACAGGTTGTAGACTGAAAGCGCGAACTCGCAGTTGGGAATGAGGCCTTGGCTGAAGAGGGTCATGTTGGCCATCCAGTAGCCGCTGGCGGGGGTTGGTCCTTGGGACCGGCGTTCGCCGACGTAGAGTACTTCGGTGCCACAGAAAACACCGGTCTGCCAGAAAGGAACGATCAGGTTGAGCTTGCCCAAGTGTCTCACCGCTCCCACAGGGCGGAGGCCGGCCTCCTCGTCTTCAACGCTGTAGTAGCCGTAGCTGACTCGCCCCTCAACGCCGTTCTCCCAGGCTCCCGACAGCTCTGCCTCAGTGCCGGTCGAGTTGAGTGTTCCCTCGTTCTGGTACTGGGAGAGTCCGCCGCCCACATCTTGGGAGATGAGGGCATCCTCGATGGTGTTTCGGAAGGCGCTGAGGGTGAGTCGGTAGTTGTCACCCAGGTATTGCTCGATGATCGCCTCGAAGGTTCTGGCTGTCTCGGGATCCAGGTCGCGATTGGGCAGAAGAGAGAATCCGCCGTCGTCTTGGTGCATTTCGGCGGCGGAGGGGGCTCGGAATGCCTCGCCGTAGAGCAGTTTGACGACGGTCTTCGCGAACGGGTTATAGATTAGGGCTGCTCGGGGGTTGACGGTTTCGCCGAACGTGGAGTAGTGATCATAGCGGACACCGGCGTTCAGGATGAGCTCGTCCAGAATCCGGTACTCGTCTTGCAGGAACAGCGCCCAGACGTTGCTCTGTTCGTGTGTCGTATCCTTGTAGGTTTGAGGCTCATCGTAGGCCTCAAAGTCCTGGCGGAAGTTGTCTCGGTACTCGAAGCCGGCGGTCACCTTGTGGCTGTCTAGCAGGGGTCTGGTGATGGCCAGTTCCGTGCCCCACCATTCTCCGATGTTGTCAACCACATTCGGAGAACCGGCGTACTTGCCGCGCCATTCGTAGGCGTAGTGGTGGTAGAACAGATGCCAGCTGACGTCTACGTTCTCGCCGATGGTCGGGGCGTAGTGCAGGTCGGCGTACCCGTGGGTATCCATGTTGTCGACCGCTTCGTTGAAGTCAACCGAATACGTTCCGGCTGGGTCCTCTTTGTCTCTATTGCCATAGACGAGTTGGAGGCTCCAGTCTTGGTAGGCGAGTTTCAGCATGTAGTCGCCGTCGCGCTCGATGTCGTTGATGCCGTTCTGATTGCTCGTGGGAAGGGCGCGTTCGGGGAAGTACGGATCGTCGCCGCGAGAGTCGTAGAGAGTCCCTGATAACAGCAGTTCCAGGCCGTTGTCCAGTGTTCCGCCATAGGTGAATCGCGTCTTGCGGGTGTCGAACGTCCCGTACGTGGCACTGACCTCGACGCCATCGATGTCGCTGCCCTTGCGAGTGATCACGTTGATCACTCCGACGAACGCGTTGCTGCCGTAGAGCGACGAGGCCGGCCCGTGCAGGACTTCCACGTGGTCGATCATGCTGATGTCGACCGGGAAGCTACCATCGATGCTCGCGACGTCATAGATGTTTTCGTTGATGCGATGCCCATCCACCAGGATCAGCACTCGCGTATTCAGCTCGCCTGGATCGTTGTAGCCGCGGATGCCCAAGGTCAGGACAACTCGGTCTGTGTTGACATGGAAGCCCGGCAGGCTGCGGAGGACATCGCCCAGATTGCGGTGCCCATATTTCTGGATTTGGTCGCGAGTGACCACGGCCACGGAGGCGGGTGCCTGTACTGACTGCTGCTCGAATCGAGATGCACCTGCGACGGTCGGGATGCGGATGACCAGTCCCTCCGCAGCAAGCCACTTCAGCTCTTCCTCCAACGTCGGTGCGAGTTTCAGGCGGGAGGGCTCGCCCTGCTCCTGGGCACAGACTGGGACACATGTCAGCAACTGCATGGTTCCGAACATGGCCGCCAGGATCATGGTCACTGAGCGTCTCGTGCCTGAGACACTGCGCTTGCGTCGCGTTTCCTGCTGGAGTCGCATTTGCCGGTCTCCCTGCTGTCCTGTACTCGGTGCGTGGATTGGTTCTTCGGAGCAACCGCTGGGGCATTGCTTCTGTCGCCCCTGCCCGGGGGCATCATGGTGGCTGATCAAGAGTTCTGGAGGCGTCCACCGGTATCTGAATCTCTGTCACGGAGGCGTCGGCAGGGCGCCTTTGCGGTCACGGACTGCGGATCTGGTTCCAGACACGCGTTCCGTCCGGTCATGCCGCAGCGATCAAAGGGTCTCCCAACCCTTTCTCGTAGACGCAACTACACTACCTCCGGATGGTGAATCGTAACGCATGCGCGTGTCACTGTCAATACTTGTCGTGAAAAAAGGGGGGGCGTTCGGAGACGGTGGTGGAGGTTGCGTCCCGGTATTTGAGGGGATATTCTCAACGGACGGGAGAACGAGTGCCTCCGGGCGGAAGGTTGCCCCCCCCCCTGCGGGCAAGGCTCGGACGAGCAGCTGTTCTGAAAGGGCCAGCGCACACTACTTGAGTCTGTGCTGGGAGCGGCAGATTACCTGAGCGCCGAGAATCGCCTGCCCGGAGGCACCACATGACCCAAGCATCCGCACGAACGAGCAAGCTGGCGGCCCTGTTCAGCGTTGAGCCGGGCGAGGGGACGCAGACGCTGTTGATGCTGCTTTACGCGTTCTGCTGCGGCATCGTCTGCACGTTTTTCTACACGGCTGCCTACGCGTTGTTCCTGGCCGAGTTCGACGCTGCCATGCTTCCCTATGTCTACATTGGCTCGGGCGTGGTGGCAGCGATCGGCGGCTTCATCTACACGACGTTCGAGAAGAGGATTTCCATTCCCCGGTTGATGTTGGGCACAATGGTCGTCTTGATCCTGTCGAACCTTGTTTTTTTTCTTGCTTTGCGACTGACGGGAGCCAAATGGGTCGTCTTCGCGGCGATCATCTGGTATGACGTACTGTTCACTTTTGTCGAGGTTGGCTTCTGGGGGCTGGCAACGAACCTTTACAACGTTCGCCAGGGAAAGAGGCTGTTCGGACTGATCGGGTCGGGTGAGCAACTGGCTGGGACTATTGCGGGTATGTCTACTCCCTTGGTTGTGTCGCTCATCGGTACGACCAATCTGCTGCTGGTGGCCCTGGTGGCCTTCGTTTTTTGCCTGGGAGTGGTCTGGGTCATCGTCCGTCGGAACTCGGAACGCCTCTGTACCGTGCATGAGGGGGGCGAGGATGACGAACCGGCTGGAGAAGGCGACCCTCAGAAGCCTGGCGGGTTGCGGAAGCTTCTCAAGGACAGGTATGTCACTCTTATCGTCCTGGCCACGGTCACCACGCTGTTCGCTTTCTTCTTCCTTGACATGGTCTTCTACGATGGAGCCCGCGCTCGTTGCGCCAACGAGGAGGAGCTGGCGCGGTTCCTCGGCGTCTTCAACGGGGTTGTGCAGGCGGTGTGCCTTTTTGTGCTTCCGCTGTTGTCAGGGCGTCTACTCAACCGTTTTGGCCTGAAGTTCGGCCTTCTGGTTCTGCCCTTGGTCGTGGGAGGCGGGGCGCTTCTCTTGGCAGGTACGGGTACGGCTCTTGGGATTGGTGCCGCGTTTTTCTGGCTGCTCGTCGTCACGAAACTGTTGGACAGCGTGGTCCGGATCTCACTTTTTTTCCCCGCGGGGCAGTTGCTCTACCAGCCCTTGCCATCCGGAAGACGCACAGCGGTGCAGACGATGGTTGAGTCCATTATCACGCCGGTTGGCGGCGCCCTTGCGGGTGGAGTGCTCCTCGTGGTGGCCTGTTTTGAGGCTGTGACCATCGTGCATGTGCTCTATGCACTGGTCGTTGTGTTTGCTGTTCATACGCTGCTGTCCGCCGTGCTCGCCAAGGATTACGGGCGTGCTTTGATGGAAGCTCTGGGCAACCGTTTTCTCGGAGGCTCCGGCCTTTCTCTCACTGATGCTTCCAGTCTCCGCGTTCTTCGGGATAGGCTCAGCAGCCCGCATCCCGGGGAGGCGATCTATTGCCTTGAGATGCTGGAGAACATGGAGCATGAGGCGATCGGTTCATTTCTGGCGGGAGCACTGGATCATCCTGCGCCCGAAGTGCGCGAGCACGCCGTTCGGCGACTTCAGGCATTGGACCTGCGGGATCAGCTGTCGGCCGTACGCGAGCGATTCGCAAAGGAAGAGCTGCCGGTAGTCAGAGCCGCCGCGATTGAGGCCATCTTTTCCCTGGGCGAGTTTGAAGATGTTGAGGCTGAGGCCCGGTACATCGAAGACCCCGATGGGCTGGTCAGGAAGGGCGCGCTCGTCGGCTTGATACGTTCCGGCAATATCGAGGCGCTTCTGACGGCTGGACAGCGTTTGCTGGAGTTGCAGCACTCGGACAACCCTTCGGAGCGCAGACTGGCGGCTGGCATACTCGGTGGCGTCGGCTCAAGCAGCTTCTACAGCCCTCTCATCGGGCTGCTGAGAGACGCGGACCCCGACGTGCGTGCGTCGGCGTTGAGCGCGGCCGGCAAGGTCAGGCACCCGAGGCTCTGGGAGTCGGTGATCGAGAACCTTGCATCGCTGGATTGCCACCGAGCTGCCTCGGCTGCGTTGGCCGAAGGCGGGGACGCCGTGGTGGGGCTCCTGCGAGCTGCCTTCACGACTCCCGAGCAGTCAAAGGAGATGCTGCTGCGAATCGCTCGGATCTGCGGCAAGATCGGCGAGCCGGAGGCCGTCGCGTTGCTCAAAGAGCACAGTGCCCACAGTGACAAAGAGGTGGCGGTACGCGTACTCCAATCCCTGTCCCGCCTGCACTATGTCGCTGACAGTGCTGACCGGACGAGCCTCACCGAGACCATTCGTCGAGACGCTTCGGATGCCCAGTGGGTCATGAGCGTACTGGCCGAACTCCCTGGCGCTGGTGCTATGAAGCTATTGCGTGCTGCCCTTCAGCGGGAGCTTGAGGAGGCCGCCGTGCGCATCTTCCTTCTCCTCTCGTTTCTCTATGATTCAGAGGCGGTAATGAATGCTCGCGTGAAGCTTGAGCGCGGCACGGAGGAAGAGCAGGCCTATGCCCTTGAGATGCTTGACACGCTCGTTTCACAGGGGGTGAAGTCACTTGTTCTGCCGCTTTTGTCGGCCGCTTTCGGGGCTCAGTGCCAAGCCGAGGAACGTCGTCGCCCTGACGAACTCGCGGAGAGACTGCGCCAGGTGCTGACTCAAGAAGAGGTGTGGATCAAGCCCTGGACGCGCGCTTGTGTGCTGTACGCAGCCGCTGAGCACATCAGCGATGGGATGGCCGAGGCCATTCTCCCCGCCTTGGGGGAAGCGGAATCTCTCGTCAGGGAGACGGCTGCCTGGGCGTTGGCCGTTCAGGACGTCGACGTTTACCGTGAGCACCGTGAGCAATTACGCGGTGATCCTGCGACGGCGGTTAGAGCGATCGCTGATGCGATTGACACGAGAAAACCCGGAGAAGCCAAAATGCTGCTAACCATCGAAAAGGTCCTTGTTCTTAAGTCCGTTTCGATCTTCAGTGAGATCCCGGACGACGTTTTGGCGATCGTGGCGAATGCGCTGAAGGAGGCCGATTTCAGCACCGGAGAGGTCGTGTTTGAGGAGGGAGATATCGGCAGCTGTATGTACATTATCGTCGAGGGCAAGGTGCGCATCCACGACGAGGAGCGCACCATCGCGGAGCTGGGGCCGCGGGAGGTCTTCGGCGACATGGCTGTCCTCGACGCCGAGCCTCGTTCGGCGTCTGCAACGGCTGAAGAGGACTCGAAGCTCCTCCAGCTGGGTCAGGATGTTTTCTACGAACTCATGAGCGACCATGTCGCAATCGTGCGGGGAGTCAGTCGACTGCTGTCTCAGCGCCTGCGTGAGCTGATGTGATGGACAAGGGCCGCCGCGAAAAGGGCTCCGCGGCGGGGTTCACGGTTGGCAGGTTCACCGTTCAACGGTTGGGAACAGGCGATTGTACCCAATTCGGAGGGCAGACCGTTCCGATCATGTTCTGCAAGCAACCGTGAACCATCCGACAGGTTGAACCGTGAACCTGGAACCCCCTCCGCGGGCTTTTCGCGGAGGGTCGAGCTAAGCCGTCTCGTTCGAGAGCAGATAGAGTGGGCGGGGCGTGAGGTGGAAGAGGGTCTTCCAGCAGAAGTCCCCACAGAGGAAGTCGACTTGCGCGAGCCGTTCTTCGCAGGCGCGCCGCATGTGGAAGACGTTGATCAGCTTGGCTACGCCGGGATGGTCAGGATTGGTTCCTCCGGCCAGGAGCGTGTATGCCCCACGGTAGATGCATCCCATATCGACTGCAGCCGGTTCCCCGCCGATCAGCACGGTGGTGAGTCGCAGCCATCCCTTCTCATGCAGGAAGAGCGTGAGGGCTCGAAAGCTCTCGCGGAAACGTGGGTCGTGGAAGTAGGAATCGGAGCCAAAGTTCGCCGTGTTCATACTGACTAGCAGCTCGAAGTCGGGTTGGTGGTCCAGCCGGTACTGAACACCGTTCTCGTGGAAGTCAGCCAGTTTTCGTTTGAGGCGTTTGGCTGAGCGCCGAGAGAACGCTCCGAGGTAGTTGTCGAAGTTGTAGTCGTAGGCGGGTGGGAGGAAGAGATAGCCGGTTTCGTCGACGACGCGTGGTGAGTTTGGGGTGCCCTCAGGTGGAATCAGGTAGCGAATATGGTAGGCGGGGGGGCAATGAACCGGCAGTTCATCTATGAAGCCCTGGCACTCTCCAGGGAACCGGTTTTGCTCGAGCCAGGTTTTGCCCTTCCATGTTTCTCCGGGGAAGTACCCGAAGCTTGCGGCTTCGTCGATCCAGCACAGGGGGAGGAGTCCGCGGACCAGATCACCGTCTTCAGCGGCGAGGAAGTGGGGCGGTCTCTTGAAGTGGCGGTGGAAGCAGGTTCGGAACTCCCAGAGGTCCGAGACCAGATTCTGGGGCATGGTCTGGTGCCACCGAAGAACACCTGAGCGAAGTCGGCTACGACGTCTGGCTCATAGAGTTTGCAGCTGAAGACATCCAGGTAGACAGTGTTGGTCTGGTTGGCGAAGTGGGCGGATATGAGTGATGTCTCGATGAGCTGGACCATCGAGTACCCGGCCACCCGTTCGTCTTCTCCGAAGTGCACGATCCGGGGTTGCCCAAAGGCTTTCATCTTGATCAGGTCGCACAGTTCCGCGACGAACAGCCCGATTCTTCCCTGATCGCGGATGGTCTCCGCATCGCACTCATAGATGTCGATGCTCGTCGCAATGCCCCATGTCCCCCGTGCCCGAGCCAGTGCGACAATGTCCGATTCCTGTTGGTCCACATGTTCCGGCGGCGATCCCATGGTGTCTTCATTGGGACTGTCGGTACTCACTCGGATTCCTCCCAGAGAAACGTCGGCCTTAGGACAGGCAACAAACCACATCTCCCACAATGGCATTGAAAATACCATCGCGTCGCGTGGGGATCAAGGTGAGTGGGAGAAGTGGCGGATTTGGGAGAGAGTTTTCCTGATTCGGTGCTGACAGGGTATAGTTCGGAGTGTTGCCGCGGATGGCGCCAGACGATGGTCTTGCTCCACCTGTTGTCGAGTTGTGGACGATCACGTTCCTGGGAACGACCGGCAGGTAAGCAGCAGTGAATTGAGCCAGGGCAGCCTGCTCTAAACAGGCTCCATCCATGGAGTAGTTACCATGCTAAGCGAACGCTTCTTCTCAGTCGGCCGCGAGTTCCTTGGTTGTGAGTTTCCGTTCATTTGTGGCGCGATGACGTGGGTCAGTGACCCAAAGCTGGTCAGTGCAGTGTGCAACGCGGGGGGATTCGCATGTCTGGCCGGAGGGAACACGCCTGTTCACATCCTGCGGGCCCAGATCGAGGAAACCCGGACCCTCACCGACAAGCCGTTCGGGGTCAACCTCATCACCATTGCTCCTGCCTACCGGGATCACCTCAAGCTTCTGGCGGAACTGGAACTCTCGCATGTGGTCTTTGCCGGGAGTTTCCCCAAGCAAGGGGAGGTGGAGATTGCCAAAGCAACCGGGGCAAGCGTTCTCTGTTTCGTCTCAACTGTGTCCATCGCGCAGCGCATGCTGCGATATGGGGCCGACGCGATCATCCTGGAAGGAATGGAGGCGGGGGGGCACGTCGGACATGTGTCGTTGACCGTCCTCCTGCAGCAGGTCCTGTACGAGATGGGTGATCAGCTCCCGGTCTTCGTTGCCGGCGGCATTGCCACTGGCCGGATGTGCGCCGACCTCTTCCTAATGGGAGCAGCAGGGGTTCAGCTCGGCACGCGTTTTGCGGTGGCGGAGGAGAGTTGCTGCCATGCGGAGTTCAAGAAGGCCTTTATCCGGGCCAACGCCCGGGACGCGGTGTCGACACCACAGTTTGATTCTCGCCTGCCTGTCGTGGCCGTGCGTGCGCTGCGCAATCAGGGATTGGGGGAGTTCGCTCGACTGCAGCTGGACTTGATTGCCAGACTCGACGCGGGAGCGACTCACCGTGAAGACGCGCAGATCGAGGTGGAAAAGTACTGGATGGGAGCGCTGCGCCGAGCTGTGATCGACGGTGATGTGACGAGTGGTTCACTGATGGCCGGTCAATCCGTCGGCCTTGTTGACAAGGTCCAGCCAGTTGGTGAGATCATTCAGGAACTCGTTTCTGACACGGAAACGGAACTGCAGCGTGTGAAGTCTCTAGTCACCTGACCGCACTGAGGCACCAGTCGTCAGGCAAGAGCATCAGTCCAGGGCGGGCAGCGGCGCCCGCGGGACGTCGGACTCGACTGTCCCCTGCTCCCGTCACAACAGAGGGGACAGTTGTCCTGTAACCCCTCACTCTCGTGCCATCCTGAAGTCTTCCTCCACGCAACCAATACGTCACGTTGTCTCCGGCATCGGACTTGACATCAGGGCAGTCCGGAGGTATCAGTTTAGGCTCTATTTACAGGTATCGATACTTGAGGGTTACTCATGGGAAAGTACTTTGAAGTCAGGTGGCACGGTCGCGGCGGACAAGGCGCGGTGACCGGGGCGAAATCTCTCGCCGAAGCCGTCCAGGGCACTGGGAAGTTCGTTTCGGCCTTCCCTGACTACGGGCCGGAACGCAGAGGCGCGCCGGTGCGCGCTTATGACCGTTTTTCGGACACGAAGATCCGCACGCATGTACCCGTGTTGACTCCGGACGTGATCATCGTCGTCGATCCCACCCTGATCGGCTCAGATGATCTGCTGATCGGGGTAACCGGTGAAACCACGTTCATTGTGAACACCGAGAAGAGTGCCGGCGACATCATGCCCAGGTTGGGGCTTGATGACCATCCACTGGTCACCGTGCCGGCAAACATCATCTCCCAGAAGCTCTTTGGACGGCCGATCCCCAATTCGGCCCTGATGGGAGCCTTCTCCCGGGCCTTTCCCTCCATCATCGTGCTCGATGATTTGCTGCGGGAAGCGCGCCACGTTTTCGCCCATCTGCTGGCGGCGGATGTGGTGGAGAAGAACCTCGAAGCGATCCAGCGCGGACACGATGAGGCAAGAACCGCATGACGGACAAGTACAAGCTCAAGACGTGGCAGGAACTCCCCCTCGGGGGCGTCATCACCGAAGGCGGCAATGCGGCAGACTACGAGACCGGAACCTGGCGCACAGCCAGGCCGGTGTGGTGTTCGGAGCATTGCATCCACTGCCTGAACTGCTGGGTCTTCTGTCCAGAGGAAGCTTACAAGTTGAGCGATGGCCAGACGCGCAGCGGTAAGCCGCGCAAGGAGATCTGTGAGATTGACTACTACCACTGCAAGGGCTGCGGCCTTTGCGTGGCGGAGTGCCCGGTCAACAAGAAGGGCGACGCCGTCGCGATCGAATTCGTCCACGAGGAAAGCTGAGGCGACCAGTTAACTATGCCAATCACCAAAGCAATCACAGGGAACGGCGCCCTGGCGGAAGCCATGCGGCAGATCAATCCGGATGTCGTACCTGCATTCCCGATTACACCTTCGACCCAAGTGATCGAGGAGTTCGCTCAGTTCGTCGCGAACGGTGAGGTCGATACGGAAATGATCACTGTTGAGAGCGAGCACAGTGCCATGTCGGCCTGCCTCGGGGCATCCGTCGCCGGCGGTCGCGTCATGACGGCCACATCGTCTTGTGGCTTGGCCTTGATGTGGGAGATGCTCTATGTGGCCGCCAGCATGCGGCAGCCCATCGTGTTGTCGCTTGTCAACCGTGCGCTCACCGGGCCGATCAACATCCACTGTGACCATGGCGAATCCATGGGAGCCAGGGATGCGGGTTGGATCCAGATCTACGCTGAGAACAATCAGGAGGCGTATGACAACCTGATTATGGCGTCGTCGATCGCTGAGCACGGTGATGTGCGCTTGCCGCTGATGGTCTGCATGGACGGTTTCATTATCTCTCACGCCGTCGAGACCATGCAGGTTGAGGACGATGAACAGGTGCGCGACTTCGTCGGTGAGCACACGCCTGTCCACAGCCTTCTCGATACCGACAATCCGGTGTCGTGGGGAGCGCTTGATCTGCAGAACTACTACATCGAGCACAAGCGTGGTCAGATGGCTGCAATCGAGAATGCCCCCGCTGTGATCGCTGACGTCTCGCAGCGGTTTGGCCAGGCGTTCGGCAGGTCGTACGAGCTTTTCGAATCCTACCGGCTGGAGGATGCCGACCGCGTGATCGTCGCGATCAACTCGATCGCAGGCGAGATCAAAGAGGCCGTTGACACGTTGAGGGAGCAGGGCGAGAAGGTCGGATTGTTGAAGATCCGTGTGTTCCGCCCCTTCCCGTATGAGGAGATCAGAGACGCTTTGCGGAATGCACGGGTTGTTACCGTGTTGGACCGATCGACCAGCATGGGGGCGTACGGGCCGTTGTTTGCGGAGATCCGGACTGCTCTGTATGACCTGGAGGAGCGTCCGCTGGTCTATGATCGTGTCTTCGGTCTGGGCGGGCGCGAGCTGTTTCCCGAGGACATCGTCGAGATCTTTGCTGAGAGCCGGCGTTACCTCGAGGAAGGCAAGGTGGAGAAGGTCTTCGATATCCTCGGTGTACGAGGGGATTGATGACGTAGACTCTCACTGCCGGATTTCACGACACAAGAGCGAGAACGCGAAATACAGGGATGGGACATGCCCACAATTCAGAAACTTGCGGCGGAAGAGGGCGCCTACTCAAGCGGCCACCGGATGTGCGCCGGTTGCACCGTACCGATCCTGGCGCGGATGTTGACTCGGGTCACGGACCACGATGTTGTGGTGGGTTCGGCCACCGGGTGTCTGGAAGTCGCTTCATCGGTTTTCCCTTACTCGGCCTGGAAGGTCCCGTGGATCCACACGGCTTTTGAGAACGTGTCGGCAACGGTCAGCGGTGCAGAGGCCATGTACCGCGTCCAGCGCAGGAAGAACAGGACAGACAAGAAGATCAAGTTTGTCGCGATTGGCGGCGACGGCGGCACGTATGATATCGGCATCCAGTCGCTCAGCGCGGCCATGGAGCGCGGGCATGACATGCTCTACATCTGCTATGACAACGGGGCTTACATGAACACCGGCATTCAGCGCAGTAGCGCGACTCCTGTCGGTGCGGCGACGACCACGACTCCCGTAGGCAGCGAGTCCTCCGGCAAACGCCGACCGCGGAAGGACCTGACCCGCATCATGGTCGGGCACCATCTCGAGTACGTAGCCCAAGGCAGCATCCACAATCCGGTCGACCTCTCGAATAAGCTCCAGAAGGGCATTGAACTCGACGGCCCGGCGTTCCTCAATGTCATCTGCCCGTGCATTCCCGGATGGCGTATTGATCCGGCAACTGGCGTGAATTCGGCACGTCTGGCTGTGGAAACCCGTTTCTGGCCCCTCTATGAAGTTGAGAATGGCGAGTACCGCCTCAACTACAAGCCCAAAGCGCACGTCCCGATTGAGGAATGGCTGCTGTCCCAGGGGCGTTTCAAGCACCTCAAGAAGCCTGGCCACAGTCAGGTCATCGCTGAGGTGCAGAAGCAAGTGGATGAGCAGTGGGACTGGCTGCTCGCGCAAGAGGGATAGGGCGCCCTCTAGTTCGCCATGAACTCCATGATGCGGATGGCGTGGCCTTCGCTCTTGCCGTTCTTTTCCGCGCTTGACCTGATTGTGATCGTGTGTTTTCCCGCGGGAAGGTCGGACGCGAAGATCTTGTGTTGCGGGCGGTGGAACCGTGAGCAGTAGTGATCAAACAGGTCGACTCTGCGGGGATCGCCGCCATCGATCGAGTACTCGATGATTCCCGCATCCATGCCGACGATCGCGTAGATACCGACCGCCGTACCGGCAAACTCAACCCTCAGCTCGGCCCCCGCCTCCGTGCAGGCCAGGACATCGGCAGGAGGGCGGAAGTTGCAGGTCTTCTTGCAGGTCCACTTGGGCAGCCGCTCGAATCCTCTCACCACTTCGGCGTCCTCCAGTGCCACGAACGTGCCATTTTCGTAACACAGAGGGTCCAGGCGTTGGGGAAGAGGTCTCGGGGGGATGGGGGATGCGTTCAGTTCGGCGGCAAGGAAATCGCCGATGCATTGCGCATACATGTCACAGCCGCCCTGGTGCGGATGGACACCGTCGCTGGCGAAATCTCCCCACTGGATTTTCTCGTCTTTGATCCTCTGAGCGATCTCGCGGTACAGGTAGAGCGCCGGGATGCCGTAGTGGTCCGCCACTCTCTCATGTTCCTGCACAATCCCGGGGATTAGGCCCTTCTCGAACGTCTTGTTGTGTCCTGTACTCGCGAAATACATCATCACGATGTCGACATCCGGATTGAGTCGCCGGGCCTGGCGCACGATACCTTCCATGGCCCGGACGCCTCCTCCATTGACGGCGAATTCCAGAAAGAACAGGTCGACTTTCCCACGGCCGAAGACGTGTTTGGGGAGGCGGAACGCACCAAGATCCGCACCCGTTCCGCCAATGCCGGCCATGATGAAATCGATGTTCGCTTCAGGGAAGCGCTCTTCCAGGTATTCCATTACGGGATTGCGCCATTGGCGTGTGGTAACGGAGCCCCCCATGAAGGCGACTCGGACGTCCCCTCTTTCTGTGAGGCGCGCGTGGCTTCGCCCCAAGCCGCTACGCGCGATGTAATCCGTGTACAATTCGTGAGGCTTCACTTCCGGCTTCTCCCTTTCGACTTCGAGATGCACATTGTCTATATAGAAGGTCGCTTTCCTGTCGTTGTAAGGTACGAAGCCCAACCACGTCAACCGGTGGGCGTTTCCCGCGTAACGTGCCGTGAACCCGGTGAGTTCTCTGCTCCCGGCCGTGAGGCGCAGCTGGTACGCCTTGTCTTCTACGGATTCGCCTATCTTGAAGGACAAATTCACGGTGGTCCACTCCCCGGGGAGCAAGCGGAAGGGCACGAGCTTACCGTTGGCTTTGATCATGCCATCGGCAGCGAACTCGAGCTTCGGCAGGTTCTTGTAGGCCCCGGCGCTCCAGTCACGCATCTCGACATCGAATCGGGCCGGGGCTTCGGGGCTGTTGCGCACGTCGCAGGCGAAGGAGACCGTTCCGCTGTCAGCGAGTTTCTTTCCGGTGAATCGAAGCTCTCGGAACGGATAGTATGTGTGTGGCATGTCGGGGACGTCCACAAACATGAGTGAGTTGCTGCGTCCGGGGAGTTCGGCGGCCGCGACCTCGATGACTGCCCCTTTGGCCCTGTCCGCCCCGGACACTCCTTTGGGGATCTTACCCGGAACGTGCTTTTCGTACGTTTCATGCAGGAGGACTTTGGTCTCCATTTCCGCCGTAGTGGCAGATCCTCCGACCAGCAGAGCGGCGGCAACGGCCAAGCCGATTCGGCGACACACTGTGCAAACTTTCATGGTGATACTCTCCTGGTCTGCCGTGCAGACGTGTTGTGGGAACTGGGTTGCGGGAACTGGCGCAATGGTAGTAACAACCGGTCTGCTGGGGCATGATTGCCTCTGCTCTGGCTGCGGCACTCCCGGCAGCATCCTCGTGGTTCATTTCCCCGAGGCGGAACACTATACTCCTTTGCGGTGAGGGCAGCGATTCGAGGAGGGAGTCGCCTTGAAGCGGGGCTACGGCAGGACGTGCCGTGAGCTCCATGCCTTTGAGCCCATTGACGGGAAACCGTTGTTGCGGGGCTGAGGAGGGGAAAAAGGCGCCCTGGCAAGTAGGGGAAGAGGGGGGGGAGGAACCTGCCAGGGCGAAAGACCTATACATTACCGTTTGACTCATGCTTTGCAAGCTGATCGGGTGTGTTTTTACACGTGCTCCAGTCAGGGAATAGATCTGGTAGGATGCGCTTGATTCCTGTATTGTTCTCCGCCGGAATGATGAGTTCCATCTCTGTCTGCGAACTCTCCACAGGAGGGGGAGCAGACGCAGCGAGGCACGTGCTATGCGAACGCCTTTTCTCCTCTGCGCCCTACTGTGGGCTGTGCCCCTGACAGAAGCGGAGGGCGTCACTCCCTGGCAGGACATCCATCGCGTCCCGATACCGGCACAGCTTCCTCCCCACCCTCGCGTGTTCTGTACGCAGGCAGACCTTCGGCGCGTCCGCGCTGAACTGAAGCGGGGCGTCCCTTACGCTCTGGCTTGCCGGGGTGACATCGTCTCGAGGGCGGATCTCGCCATGGTCTCTGACGCTCCCGTAATCACCGGGCAACCTTCACGCGCCCTGCTCGAACAGGCAGCTGTTCTTGCGCAGGCCTATGCCCTCACGGGGGATAGCCGCTATGCGACCAAAGCGCATGGTGTTCTCCTAGCGGTCTCACGCGTGGTGATGACACTCAAACGGACACGTTCGGCCGGGCTGATGGCATCAAGGACGCTGACCGAGGGGCCCTTGGCGGTCAATTTCGCCATGGCGTACGATCTGACCGCGAATGCTCCCGTGTTCACAGCGGACGACCGGAACACGGTCTGCGCGGCTCTGCGGAGAGTCGGATGGGAAGCCGGGCATCACTGCCACCATCGTGATTCCAGCAACTGGCGCAGCTGGGCGCTTTGCGTCTTGGCCAGCTGTGGGTTTGCCAGCGGTGATCGGGAGCTGATTGAGGAAGCGATCAATGGGGTCTGGGACCCCAAACGAGAGTGTTATCTCTATGGGGCCGTGCAGCAACTCGCCCACTCCATCTTCAGTGACGGCGTGCACTGGGAGCGGTGCATGGGGTACACCTATTACACCGGATCAGCGCTGATGTACGTCTTGGTGGCGGCCAAGAACTCCGGCATCGATCTCTGGCAGGCACAGCTCCCGGGGATCCTCGGTCCATTTGTCGGCAGTGCCCCTCACGAAGAGTACGGGCCGGCTGGAACACGTTCGTTCAAGGCGTTCCTCGACGCACCGTTCTACTACGCGTTCCCCGGCGGCGGCTTCGCCAGAGTAGGGGATTCCGGCACGCGTGCGATTGCCTATCATCCGATGTATGAGATCGCCTGGCGTGAGTACGGTGATCCCAAGTATGCCTGGCTCATCCGTCGGGATCGTGATACACGTGGCAGTGAGGCTCCGGCGTTTTGGCAGCTGTGGATTGCTCGCGGGAAGCCGGAGTGGGCTGTTGGGAAGGCGGCAAGCGCTCCCGGCAGCAGTGCGTTGCGTTTGCGTACCGGGACTGCGGATCGCATTGCCGCTGTGCAGGATGTGATCTGTCCGGGTGATCAGGCTCTGGTGGTGACGGGGCGGGTCAAGGTATTGACGTTTTCCGGCGGCAAGGCCCATATCCGCTGCAACGTGGGCAAAAAGGCGTTTTTCAGCGAGACGCCCGAGCAGGCGGGCGACTGGCAAGGCGTCAGTGTCACCGTGCCTGCCGGCTCGGATCCGGAGGTCCGGCGGGTCCGACTGCATGTGTTCCTTGAGGGCGGCGCAGGCGAGGTCCTGTGGGATGACGTTTGTGCGCAGGTGGGAGGCGAGGGGCTCAGCCTTGTACGGAATGGGGCATTCTCCGGGGGACGAACCGACGGTCGACGGGCCGATTTCTGGGGCCTCATCAACGGCGTTGGAGATGTTCCGGCGGGCCGCTATGACCTGGCTGACGATGACACCATTGGTGTGAGCGGCAGGAACACCAACGGGTGTTCCCTTTTTCCGGTTGGCGGTTTCGCCATCCTGCGAGCGGATCCCGGCGATCCTGAAGCCTTGGCCGTCAACCTCGCCTACGGCCCCTATGGCAGCGGCCACGATCACCCGGATCGACTGACCATCACCGTTCACGCTTTGGGGCAGGTGATCTGTCCGGATGCCGGGAGCTGGGGCTATGAGAATCCCATGCACCTGACCTGGGCAAACCAGACGGTGGCACACAACACGGTCAGTATCGATGGCCTGTCTCAGGAGCCGCAGGGGCGTTCCAGGAGCATCTGGGCAGGGGAACGCGGCGAACAGCGGGTGTTCGGTGTGTTGCGGCTTTTCCATGCCGGCGATCACTTGAAGGCGGCCCGGGCTACCTGTGATACGGCCTACGAGGGGGGCCGTCTGGACCGTACGGTGTGTTTGGCTGGTGGTTATCTCCTGGATGTCTACCGCGTGTCTGCGACTACCGGCCGGACAATTGATCTGCCGCTGCACGGGTATGGGGAGGCGACAGTCCACGTCGGGGTGAATGCATCGGGCGCACCCCCGTTTGCCGGCTTGGGGTACAGCCATCTTGGAGCGGTCCAACGGATGTCGTCTGGTTCGTCGACCGTAGGGCTGACGTTCCGCGATGGGGAGAGACAACTGCGTGTCATCCAATCTCTCCCCAAGGGGGGCGAGGCGTTCCTGGCCAGGGATCCCACGAGGGGTAACCAGGCGACATCCTGTCTGTTGGCACGCCGCCGAGGGCGCAATGCCACCTTCGTCACACTCCTGGCCCCGAGCCGCGATGCGGAGGCCCACCATGGGCTCGTTGTGCACGAACGTGGCGGAGAGATTGTTGCGGAGATCGCACACGTCGAGGGTACTGACCGACTCACGCTCGTGAATGCTCTCGACGGCGGGATTGTTCTTGAACGCCGGGGCAAAAACGGGAGCCTGACTTTGCGTGAGTCTGCTGGAGCCGTGCACGAGTAGTTCCCCCATCACGGCGGCCCGCGAAGCGCGGTCCTCCTGTGTTGCCGGCATTGATTCTCAGCGGGGGAGGGGTACGGTCACCTTGGTTAGAACAGAGGTCACTTGAGGTGGCCAGGCTCACTCAATTGCGGAGGATCGATCGATGACGAAGAGATACGGTTTGGTGGGTGCTCTTCTCTGCGCCTTGCTGGTCACGGCCGGATGTGAAACACTTAAGGTGGTCGAGGAGGTGTCCAGTCTGTTGCTCGGCGCGAACGGAGAGCAAGGCCTCACCATGGACACGATCGTCAAGGGGCTCAAAGAAGCGCTGGTGGTGGGCACCCAGAACACAGTGGCCTCTACCAGCAAGAAGGGCGGTTACGCCGACAACGCGCTGATCCGGATCGCGCTGCCGCCGAAGCTCCAGAAGTTCGGCAACGCGCTGCGCAAGGTCGGCTTGGGGGCTCAAGTCGACCAGTTTGAGCAGAAGATGAATGTCGCGGCCGAGGACGCGGCCCGTGCAGCAGCTCCTGTTTTCGTTTCGGCGGTGAGACAGATGAGCTTTGCTGACGCCAAAGGCGTTCTTTACGGTGGGGAAACGGCGGCAACCGACTATTTCCGTGAACAGACGTCCTCGACGCTGCGAGCCAAGTACAGCGGGATCGTCTCGAAACATATGAACAGCCTCGGAGTCGTGAGGAAATACAGTGATCTCTCGGCCCGGTACAACATGATACCGCTGGTGCCCAAGCTGACATTTGATCCTGAGGAGTATGTAACCGATCAGGCGCTCGACGGGCTGTTCACGGTACTGGCGACCGAAGAGCAGAAAATCAGGGAGAATCCCGCGGCCCGTACCACTGCCCTGCTTAGGAAAGTGTTCGGTGCGCGGTAGAGGGTGGAAGTGTCATCTGACGGATACGTGGGTGGAATAAACTGAGCTGTGAGGACTTGGACATGAACAGACTGATGAGATGCGCCGTGGTCGTGATGTTGACGCTTGGCGTCTGTGGGTGCCGGACCGTCTATTACTCCATGTGGGAGAAACTGGGGAAGCACAAACGCGACTTGCTGCGGGACAACATTGAGGACGCCCAGAAGGAGCAACAGGAGGCCGGGGAGAAGTTCCAGGACGCTTTCACGCGGATGAAGGAGCTTGCCGACTTTGACGGCGGGAATCTGGAGAAGCTCTATGGTCGTCTGTCAGGTGACTTTGAGCGCTGCAATTCGGCTGCCGAGAGCGTTCGATCTCGCGTGACTGATGTCCGTACCGTCGCAGATGACCTTTTCCGGGAATGGGAATCTGAGATCGAGGAGATTTCGAGTGGAGAGTTGCGACGGAAGAGTCGGAGCAAGCTCGACACTACGCGCGTCCGGTTCGAGGGGCTGCATCGTGCCATGACAGCGGCGTCGGGGCGTATGGACCCCGTGCTTACTCAGTTCCGCGATCAGGTGCTCTTTCTCAAGCACAATCTCAACGCCCAGGCCGTCGGCTCCCTCAAGGGGGAACTCCGCGGCATAGAACATGATGTGTCGGAACTCCTTCGTGAGATGGACAAGTCCATCATCGAAGCCCGACGCTTCATTCGCTCAATGGAGTAAGCCGGCATCAGGAATGCGGGATAACGCGAGCGGGAGGCACACTGATGTCTGGGATCGCGAAGACGGTAGGGGTCTTGCTTCTGGGCACCATTTGTGCGTCCGCCGAGTTGCCGGGACGTCTCGATTTTTCGACCGTTGGTGTCTATGGGACCTGCTTCGATTTCTGCGACTACAGCGTCTTCAAGCTGCGTACCCCGAAGAACGACACCTACCTGCCGCACATGGCGCGACAACTGCGCGAGACCAACAGCCGCGGGAAGTTGAATCTAGTTGGGCTTTACTGCTTTGATCGTGTGACCTACGCGAAGCCGATGTCGGAGTATATCGGGGCCATCGATCGTGTGCTCGCCGGGATCGATATGGGGCGGGTCCATGCGTTCTTCCTGGGGGAAGAGAACGTCACCTGGAACAAGGGACTTGACGTTCTCAACGGGCTCTATGACCACGTTAAATCACGCACCGATGTGCCTATCTACCAGTGGTACAGCATGCCGATGCTGCACCACCCGAAGCAGCGTGCTGATGGCTGGATCATTGACCCTTACGGCATGCGGCGTGAGGCATTCAGGCGCTACCTGATGAAATACGTGGTCTTGGGAAAGCCGGTAATCAACTGCCTCCACGCCACGCCCGAAGGCCGATTTTCCTACCACAACAGCGCCGCCCATGACGCGACGGTTGAGCAGATGGCTGTTTGTCGTGAGTTCAACGTCCCCATGTTCTTCTTCTGTGTCGATAAGACACATGGATCTCCCTACATCTGGCTCCACTCGGACGACCCGGAGAACGTCAGGATTCGGGAGTGGCTCCTGAAGGAGATCAGCCGTATCCGGGTAACAGATACCTCCACGCTGCCAGCCACGAGCGCGGATTACTCCAGCGGTCGTCCCGTTGCAGTGGCGGGTGATCGGGAACACCGCTTCAGCTTTCGCGAGACATTCGCCACGGTGGCCGAGCCATCCTTCATCGACGATGCGTTCATCAACGGTTTCCTGTCGTTGCGCTGGGATGGCGTGGCTGAGGCGTTGCACATACGGCGTGGGCCTTCCGGACGGGATGTGGTCGAGCTCATCTATCACTTTGTGTCTGAATTCGAGCTCTCAGGGATGGTTGCCGAGCTCAATGGTAGTGTTGCGGGAGATGGTGCCCGAGTGAGTGTTGGCGTGTCTGTCAACGGACACAGCTTTGGACAGTCAGCATCGACAGCAGGGAAGGGGGACTTCACCCTCGTTGCGGATGGTGGTGACTCGGCGGCGTTGGTCGGCAAGGAGTTCTGGGTCCGGCTGCGGATGGAGGCGGGTAGTGCCACCGGAGAGGCCATCCGCCTCGATGGTCTCAACGTGGCTTGCGGGGTCGCACCGCCTGAGAAGCGCGAGATAGACCTCTCCTCCAACGTCGACGGGAACGTGTCCTACGAGGAGGATTTCCAGACGCAAGCGCATTTGCATGTTGCCGAGATCACGAACCTGACTGAGCTGGTCTGGGAGCGCGGATATGTTGGGACGCACGGGATCAAAGGCAAGGGCAACGAAGTGACGATGCGGCAGCGATTTGTGTCGGCGACGCCGCTCCGGGAGATCCGTGTGGCCATGGACTCGAGCGGGCACCGGGCTTTGGGGTCGTTCAACTCACTGGGGCTCTCGCTCGACGGCGGCGAGCCGCTGGTTACTGACACCAGTCGTGGCAAGGAAGAGAAAGAGGGTAAGGCAAAGGGCCGTTACCAGGGGACACTGGAGCTCGATACGAGCGAGGATGGTCGTTTCTCGGGGGTGAAGGCCTTTTGGGTGCATCTGACCATGGCCAACACCTGCGGGGCAAAGACACGCACCTCCAACCGGATCACGGGCTATCGCGTGAGTGCCAAGACACGCTGATGGCAGTCCGCCTGTTCCCTACTGCTTCCGGGCGAACAGCCTACTCCTGCTGCAGCTTCGCCGCCTGTGTCCCCAGTCCCTCGGGGCCGATCATGTCAACGGGGATGGGAGTGAATCCGGGGACTCTGCTCCACACCTCCTGGAGCTTGGCGAGATCAAGCGTTGCGCCGGCGGCAGAGTCGGGCAGAAACGTGAAATCGCTTGTGGCGAATTCGTGGTTGTTCTCGCGGGTGAGCCACTCGGGCTTGACCCCCTTTGACAACGCCCAGGGCTTCTTGCAGGCGATGAAGATGTTGTCTCGCATCACGTTGCCCATGGGCATGAGGGGATCGTTGTCCAGCACGGTGGCGAGTCGAGGGTAGCGTTCTCTCCAGAGCGGTCCGAGGTAGTCCAGCTTCTCACACTTTGCTTTGAGGTTCCAGGAGCCGGGCTTGTCGAGGGTGATTCCGCGTGGCCCTCGGGCGTCCACGTGGATGCCTTTGGGGAGGTCGATGAAGATGTTGCCCTGGATGGTGTTGTCGCGTCCCCCGCCGAGAAGGATGCCACGGCCAACTCCGCCGAAGACGATATTGCCGACGACGGTGTCCCCGCTGTCACAGTCGTCGAGGTAGATCGCCTGCGAGCCGGTTCCGTGGTTATTGGCGTTGCTGTGGATGAAGTTCCAGCGGACGGTGTTTCCGCGTGAGGCCCAGTCTCGCCCGGTGTAGAATACGCCGACGTCAGAGTAGAGGATGCAGACGTCGTGGATTTCGTTCAGCTCGAGCACGTGCTCGTTTCCTCCGTAGCTCACACCGCCGGTTGGGCAATGATGGATGTGGTTGTGGGCAACCCGGTTGCCGCACCCGCCCAGGGTGACCCCACGCCCTCCGCCCCAGTCGTACCGCCCAAGATGGTGGAGGTGGTTGCCGACGACAGAGCACTTCCCTGGAGTCAACGACTTGCGGTCTCCCGCGGACATCGCCACGGCGCGAGAGCCGGTGCGGGTTATCTCGCAGCCTATGACATGGTTGTCGGTCCCCCCTGAGCACCTGATTCCCCCCAGCCCCATATTGCGGACCAGGCAATTGTCGACTCGGCTGCTTGTGCAGCCCTTCAGCTGCACGGCCCAGCCGCACCCGTTCTCGAGAACGAGATCTTGCAGCACCAGGTTTGATACGCCGGTGGCCGTGACGAGCGGTCCGCGACGCAGTGACACGAAGACGGGAGTGTTCGTGATATCGTTTGGAGGCCAGAAGTAGAGCTTGTTGGCGCCTCGGTCGAGGTAGTATTCCCCGGGTTGGTCGAGCTCCTCGAACACGTTCAGCGCGTAGAATTGGCGCTTCGAGTTCTTGCGGCGAGGGTTGCCGATCCCGTATCCATGCTTGACCGCAAAACGGAGTTCCCGGGTCTCGGCGTCGTAGGAGGCGACCTTCAACGCTTCGTCAGCCCATTCGTAGCACCAGAAGCCGTGCAGATAGACGCCGCGGGTGATGTCCCAGTGCTTGGCCCGGTCATTCAGGAACTTGAAGGAGCCTGGCCGATAGACCTCGCGAGTCACCCAGTGGATGGGATCGGAGGCGCCGGCATCAATGACTTCGGTGAAGTGGGTGAAGCCCTCGTTCGGCCATCGGGCAGATTGCATGGGCATGTCCCCGAAGATCACCTCTTCGACCCCCGGAGCGCGGAATTTGTCCGGCATCTTCCCCAGAGCTGGGAAGCCCTGGGCCTTCAGGTCGGCCACCAGCACGTGTTTGCGCGCGTCTTCAGAGATAAGGCGTTCGGCATCGCTGCTCGCGATCGGCTCGAAGGAGCTGACCCTCCGAGCCCCGGTGATCTTCGCTTTGTGTGTGCCTTCCGACCTGATGACGATCCCCTCTCCGTCGGCCCGGCTGCTGGACGTGTCCAAGGTGATGCCGTCTCCCACATAGTAATCGCCCTCGCCGAGCCAGATCGTTCCCTGCCCCGCGTCCCGGGTAACCGCCAGCGCCTTCCCGATCGAGGCGAACGGCTCTTCACGGGTCCCCGCATTCTGGTCATTGCCCGCAGGCGACACATGAACGTGTTGGCCATGGAGCCCGGTGGCTGCAGTGAGCGCGAGGCAGGCAAGAGGGATGAAACGCATGGTGATGACTCCTTGGCTGGGAGGGGAGGATCTGCTATTGGTTATTCGTTATTCGGGACAGGCACATCGAGGCATGCCGACGCCAATGGCGCCCCAACGGCGTTGAGTTGGGCGGCCAGCACCAATATAGCGATGTGCGCAAGGCGTGGTTTCATCCCTTGGGTCCTTTGGCAAGCTCGGCTCCTCAGCGAGGGAAGACGGAGGAGCGCTCTGCCCAACGTAAGCTGAGGAGCGAAGCTGTGCCAGTGGTCTCCTCAGACAACCCGCGCCCCAGTTGCGTCCCGATGGGCGTACCCCGTGTCAGTTGAGGGGCTTCAGGTGTATGGTAGTGCTGGAGTTCAGTTGGCGCTCGGGCAATGGCACAGGATACCGCATGGGTACGGAAGGTGGATTAGTCTGGCGGCTTGAACGGTTGCGTGAGAAGCGCTTTGCAGAGGATGACCGGCAGGTCTGCATGGAACGGGCCTGCATTCTTAAGGACACGAAGGAGACGCTTGGTCATCTGTCTCACGTTGCGCGCCAGGCGGCCATCACACGGGAACTCTGTGAGCGGATTTCCTGTGTCATCGAGCCCGAAGATCTCATCGTGGGACGGATGCCGGAGGAGGTCCCCACAGCGGAAGGTGAGGCATTCATCGCCGGGAATCCGGAGCTCTTCTGTGAGGCAGGAGTGCCGGGGTGGTTGGACAGCCTTGGGATCTACATTCCTGATTGGGACCGTTTGGTTGAGCGGGGGATTGGTGGACTCGCCTCTGACGTGCGTGGGCGACTGGGTGCGATTGGCGACGGTGATGAGGATGCGGACCGTCGACGTGAGTTCCTTGCCGCTGCAGTCGCCGCCTTGGAGGCGGTCTCACTGCTCATCCGGCGCTACGCCGAGGAGGCACGCCGCTGCCTCAATCGGGAGGAAGACGCAGCCCGAGCTGCGGAACTCGCGGAGATCGCGGAGCGCTGCGATCGCCTTGCCTGGGAGCCCGCCGCAGGCTTCGTGGACGCCCTGCAGTTGATCCAGCTTATGCACATGACGCTGTCCTGCCTGGTGGGAGGACGGGATGTGACTCCGGGACGTCTGGACCAGTATCTGTTGCCTCTCTATGCTGATGACCTGGCCCAGGGGCGCCTTGACGAAGGGGACGCAGCTACGCTCCTGGCCATGTTTTTTCTGCGCCTCTCCCAAATGGGGGGCAGTGGTACTGATTTCGATGACAGTGTGCGCCGGACACCGTGCAAGTATACGCACATCTACGTGACGGTCGGTGGCGTGGACCCACAGGGCAAATCCGGGATCAACGCGCTCACCTACGTGATCATCGATGCGATTCGGCTCCTTGAGTATAGAGAGCCGACTCTGCTGGTGCGCTATTGCCTGGGATCTGAGGAGCGGTTTGCTGCGGAGATCGCGGAACTCGTTCGGCGTCGCCTGCCGGTCACCATCTACAACGACGCGGTTGTCGTGCGCGCTCTGACGGCCCAGGGAGTCTCACTGGTTGACGCCCGCGGGTATGCCCACAGCGCGTGTCACAACGTACTGGTGGTCGGGCGGGAAGCGGGTAGTGCCCCGGGGGGCTTTCACAACATGCCCAAACTCGTCCTTCTGGCCATGAATGGTGGACATGAGCTGTCTTCTGACGTGCAGATAGGGGAGCTTACTCCTCCTCCCGAGGAGATTGAGACATTTGAGCAGTTCCGGCAAGCTCTAATGTCGCAGGTTCGATTCTTGCTGCGTGGTGTTCGGCAGACTTGGGACAAGCGTTGGGAGCGGAGCTACTCGCAGTACTGTCCGCTGCTGCCGTCCGCCTTGATGGAGCACAGTGTCGACCAGGGGAAGCCGTGTTGGCAAAGCGCCCCCGTGAGTCACTTCAACCATCACCTGATGGGGCTGGCAACGGCCGTGGATTCCCTGGTGGCCATCAGGAAGCTCGTGTTTGAGGATCGGGTGTTGCGGCTGGATGAGTTCGTGGATATCGTGCGGGCCGACTGGGATGGCCATGAAGCCCTGCGGCAGAGAATTCGGATGCAGTTGCCCCGCTACGGGCAGAGCACGCCAGAGGGAACGGAGATCGCCGCTATGATTGGCGGGATGTGGGTGGACGAGGTGGAGGCGGCCTCGCGTGGCATGAACAGATGCCGGATGTGGCCGGGTTTCTACTCGCATCTGGTGCACGCACGGTACGGTTGTGAGATTCCGGCGACACCCGATGGGCGCAGAGCAAACGAGCCATTAAGCGAGAATGTAGGCCCTTCCTACGGAACGCCTCGGGTCTCCCCGACATCCATTCTTGGGGCCATGAGTGCCTTACCTTTTGATCACACCCCCTCGGGTGCGGCAACCCTGACCTTGCCGGCCACAGGCACGCTCGGGCAAGATGGCCTCGGGCTGATCACCGCCTTGGTGGACGGTTACTTCCGTGATGGTGGTCTCCATCTGCAGTTCAACGTGCTGGATGCGGGCCGACTCGAAGAGGCGATGGCACATCCCGAACGCCACAGCGATCTGATTGTGCGCGTGACGGGATTCAGTGCCTATTTCACTCGCCTTACACGAAACGTGCAGGAAGATCTTGTGCGTCGTTACCAGCGAGACGTGCAGTAGGCATCGCTCCTGATGCACCGGACCGCTGAGACGCATGCGGGGGTCGTCTACACGGAAGACGACTCGAACTCGCCACCAATGAACAGCTGTCTCCCAGGATGGGACACTGACGCGACTACCGTCTGTGAGCCTGAGCATCTGTGGAGGAGGCGCGGGGATCGTGCCCCGACCGTCCATTCCCCCTCTCTGCGGCTTCCCGTTCCAGGTACCACTTCCACCACGCTTCGGGAGACCTCATGTTAGTGCCCGTCAGCGTTCTCAGGGCATAGATGATCTCCCGGTCCGGCCCCCAGCGGGTGAGTGACAAGGCGCTGATCATGAGGGGGATGCTGGTCGCATCGTCCATGGCTTTGAGTACCCGACAGGCCACGATAAGGGCCCCGTTGTGTACGTCATCTTTCCGTCGCCTGTATCGCCGATCCAGCTCGTGGTCGAGAACGACTCGGATGGGCTCCCGGAAACGCACGTCCGGCGCCTGCTGAAGCAATTGCAGGAGTGCTCTTTCCTGTTCAAAGGGGAGGTCCCATTCGGGGCCGGGTACACGGAATTGGTCGTCCTGAATGACGAGTCCAAACCGCTCTGCCACGAGTTCGTCCGCTGATTTGCTCCCAACCCGGAGGACTGCCGCGATCGCCTGGGGGGACAAGTACCTCTCGTCCTCCGCCAGACAGAGTTGGAGGTGGGTCTCCAGGACTCCGCGTGTCCAGCCGGCACTTTCGGCAAAGTGCCCCGTCTGCTGGGTCCACTCGAGCAGAATCCGCGTGAGTTTGTGTTTGTCAAGCAGCGCAAGGACAGCATCGCTTCCGCCAGCGAGATCAGTCGTCGACACCCCGCGAGCCGCCAGGAACCGCTTGATGCCTTGCTTCAGGAGCGGGGCTTGCTTCCGGAGCAGCATCTTGAGGACCCGCCTCCCAAGATCGTCATTTGGGTCGCTTGTCGCGTCGAGACAGGCACTCGTGGCACGCCGGCCAACCGTCTGGTAGAGGAGATATAGAGCATCGATACGGAAGCGAGTCGAGTCGCTTCGGTTCGCAGCCATGTGGCGCAAGGCCTCCACGGCATCTCCTCTGGGCATGCGTTCCAGGACCTTGCGGACGCGTTTCATGGCGGCCGAACGCACCTTCTTGTCTTCCTGCGTGTCCAGCATTGCGTGCAGCCACAGCGGCACGGCATCTCCGTCGGCCAGTGATGAGTCGCCTGGCGACGGGTGCTCAAGGGCGTCGCGCTTCTGTTGCACGGAGAGCATGTCCCACTCAAGGCCCCAGTCATTTGAACTCTGGGAAGCCATGGCAACCCCCAACTCCGGCCCCGACACGGTATAAACAGTGCCTTTGCCCTGGTAGGAAAAGCGGATCTGGTCCTTGTCGCGACAGTAGGTCACCATCGGGGCGAGGCCGATGTACTTTTCCATGCATGGTTCGTGGACAATGCGCTTGACGAGCTCGCCGGTAGACGGCTCAAAGAACAGCAGGTCGCCGTGCTCTGTTGCGGCGACCACATGGTCTCGTACACGGATGGGAGGAGACAGTTCTCCCCAGGCTGTAAAGCGCCAGGCTTCCTTCCCAGTTCCGGCTTCGACAGCATGGAGCACACCATCGCTCCATGCTGTCGCGAACACATTACCGCTCATGACCAGTGTGGGCACATAGTGGGCAAGCCGGAAGGGTCTGCCTCCCGTCACGTTCCGGATGGATGGAGCGCGGATACCGGGGCGGAGATCGCAGCACCACACCATTCTGCGCTGGTCAACCAACGGGTAGCCGTTACTCCGCCACTGAACGCCGGCGAAGCGGGAGAGGTACCCAGTGTAATGGAGAAAGAAATAGCCATCTTCTGCCCGGTTTGTGTCTGGGGTGGCGCGTTTGTCCGGCGTTGGGTGGTATACATAGGTCTCTTTCAGCTCATTCCCGAATGCCCAGTCGTTCTTTGGCGGTCGCCTGTGTTCGGTCTCGGGGTCGCACTCACGTGCTTCGTTGAGCAGCTGCTTTGCTTGCCGTGCACACGTCCGAAGGGAGGGGCGGGCGCCATGAGTCATCCGGTGACGGACGGCTGCCTCGAGCTTTCCGGCGAAGGCTCTCGCCAGTCGGTGATCGGGAGGGCGTGCCAGGTGCACAAGGTCATCTGCGGGAACCAGGTCCTCTGGGGACATGTTGGGGGCCGCTACCAACACGTGTGCAGCCCAGCGTTCGGCCTCCTCCCAGTTCCCTACACACGCGGCGCAGAATGCGCCCTGCCAGTAGTCCTGTGGCTCAGCTTCACCTTCAGCTTCCAAGAGGGCACACGCTTTGACGACTTGATGCGATTGGTGTTCTACGCAGAAGGTGGCGAGTCCACGCAGGATCTTCACGCGCTCGTTCCCACGGGCTTCGGCCAGCAGGCGCACGAGGGCTGCGCGACACTGCGTGGCTTCGTAGGGTGAACGGGTTGGGAGGCGGCTGAGAACACCACCAGAAGCGTTTCCCACTCCCCGCAAATACGCAACCACTGCCTTGGAACGCTTCCCCAGTTCCTCGTACAAGCGGCCTTCCCGATGCCCTGACACACGCACAGAGGGGAGCACCTGGAGGGCTTCTTCCGTCCGTCCCAGGTGGAAGAGGGCTTCGGCTTGATACACGCGTGCCTGACTTGCATCGCCCCCCTTCTTGTCCAGATGAGCGGCTGCTCCCGCCCAAAGCAGGACATCTTTGTGCCAGTGTCCCCCTTCCCGGTACAGCTCCGAAAGCGTGCTATAGAAGCGGAACAGGCAGCCACTCGATGCTTGCTTTTCAGCTTTCGTGAGGGCGTGCTTGAGGAGAGACAGGGCTTGGCCCGGTTTCTCCATGGAACGAAGAAACATAGCGAACTGCCAGATCTCCTCAGGGGGAGCAGCTCCTGCCATGTTGTATCTGAGGAGTTTGCCGTATCCCCACTTCCGGACACGGTGCGCAACCACTGCGGAGTCCAGCTGCTGCCACAACGGACTTACATGGCTGGCCGCAGGAGCTGGTTGGGGCAGGCCGGCCAGTGCCTGGACTGCATGTTTCGCCAAGCCATCGTAGTCCCGGACGTTGTTGTTGATTCGCCACGTGTCAGCAACCCGTCCTGACCGGGCCTCAACCGCGCGCAACGTGAGTTCCACAGCCTGGGTGGTTCCCTCAAGCCGCCCCGTGATGATGTAGTCCGCACCCAACAGTTTCCCGAGCAGCAATCCGGTCTCGGCATCATCCCGATCTATATTCCCTAGTTCAGAGACGGCTTCACTGACACGACTCCTGTCGACCGTGACGAGGCCCCCTTCGGTCAGCTGCGCCTGCAAGAGGTCCTCAAATGCGCCGGAAGCAAGCATCGACGCCTCCAACCCTCTTGGAGCGGCAAAGGGGGCCACGGCCAAGACCGGCGCTCTTCCGGCCGCAAGCGCCGTGTCCGGGCTGTTTTCTGCGACCGAGCCGGGGAAGCGTTCCCGAAGGCAATCGACCGTGTTCTGCAGGGCCACGTCCAGCTCCGTGTCGGACGCCGGCATTGGTATCGAACAGAGCCGTGACAGCCTGCCATTCCTGACCTCCTCCAGCCAGATGTCCATGGCTCGACGAAAGCCAACGGGGCGGATCTCAGCCGTCAGGAAAGCATCGGCCGGCACAAAGCTGTCTTCCTGTTCGTCCCCAACGGAGGAAGTGGTGAAAGAGTCCAGCGCCTTTTCCTCGTAAAGTTGTGGGACAATTGTGCGCTCAAGGCATTCAATCCACGGTTCAGCGACCAGTCTTGCCAGGATGCGGCCCCCCAGTTCCGCTCCGTCAACACTGTCCTTCTCCAGCAGGGCCACGCGGAGAGGACGAGGACGATGCGGTATTGCGACCACGGTAAAATCGGGAGCAGCCTGGTGCGTCCCTTCCCTACCAACACACGCGACATAGCGAACGGGCAATCCATGCGTGAACGGGGAGGCATCTTCGAGCTGACTGACACACTTGATGACGCCGTTCAGAATCAGCGTGTAGCTGTAGGCTCTGCCATTGAGCACGTTCTTGTCGGTCCAGGAAATCGCAGTTACGGGGATTGTGTGTGTCAGGGTCTGTTTCGCTCTTTGGAGGGACTCGATGAGGGATGTGCCTGTGTTGGGGAGCTTCTCTGCGGTTCGCCAGATGGTCAGGGTCGGGCCGTTCAGCCAATGCTCCGGAGTGATATCCAGAGGATCCCAACTGAGTGTGACCAGCCCGTCTCCCTCAGTTGCCCGGAACCCTAATACTGCCGGTGGCTGTTGCAGCTTCAACGATCTCAACTCGCGGCGTTCGCTCGCATTTGTACGTGTCAATTGGAAGTGCAGTGGCTCGGGGAAGCCGGGCTGAATCAGGTATGAGTACTCGTGGGGGGTAGTTTGCGGCAGCACAAGAGCTGTTCCCCTGGACGGGGAAGATACGGTGTACTCCAGGTTGCTTACCTGTCTCCTCGTGCTCTGCCAAGCCAATCTTGTGCGGTCTGCTCTCGTGCCTGGAGCGAGTGCGTCCCAGGACCACCGGAGCCTGAATGTTCCACCTCCACTTCCCCCTTGAGCAAAAACCTTCATCGGCGCTTCTGCTTCCCCAATCGCAGCTTCGAGGTGGACTGGCTCCGTAGCAGTGGCGTGCCCCGTTGCGACTTCCCATCGTGTTCTTTCTGTCTCCGCCATCAAGAGGAGACGCACTGTCCCATCTCCCTGAACTGGTACCCGTCGGCTCAGCGGCACACGGAACTCACCTGAGCTACAGGGGAAGAGGCCGCTGAACCACGGCCCGAACTGGACCCCGATCTTGGGGTTCACCAGAACTCGCGACGCCAGGTCGTCGAGACCGTCCCATGCGACAATCGGGTGTCCTTCCTCGTCAACGCGCAGACGACAGTCGGGAAGCTGCATCACCACCACAGAGCAGGTGCTGCCCTTGTCCACGACCGTTCCGTTGCGCTTACGCAGTTCGCATCTGTACCACATCTTTCGGAATGGCTGCACATCCCGATCGAACACCACCAGACTCCCCTTCCAGTATGGTGGGCGACGGGACTTCTTCCGAGTATAGGGTCTGGACGAGCGGATCCAGGATCCCTTGATCGCGAAGGCCTCCACGAAGGGGCCGTCTTGACTTGGTGCTTTCATCAAGTGGATGTTCACACCAGAGGGCCAATCCCGTGGAGTCCTGGGCCATGCGCCCTTTGTGTGAACGCATAGCATGAGACGCGCTGCAGCCTGGTGCGTTCCTAGCACTGCGGGAGTAGAGGGGGGGAGAGGAAAGAGGAAGGCAGGCGGGGAGTCTTCGGACACAAGGTCTGATCTGGCGAAGAACCGCTCTAACGTCACCTCGTGGGGGCTCCCTTTTTCGGAGGAACGGGCTGTGCCCGACACCGGACCGTCCGTTGGGCGAAGGGCCCTGAAGAGGGATCGATTGGCGCCACCGAGGATAATCACCCCGAGGACGAGGGGAAACCAGAACTGTCGAACTTTCCTGATCAGCGATGGAGATGCCGGGGGCCGCTCATTCCCATCAGGGCAGTCGGGCTTCTGGGATAGCTTGGCCATCTGCGGATCCACCGTATTGGGCGCGTTTCTTCCGAGGTTCCTCCCGACGGGGGCGAGCCCGTCCCGAAGCTGTGCTCGGTGCATCAGTACCGATCCCCGAACCGGCGGTCCAAAGGGACCACGGACGAGGGGGGGACGCGTGAGCGACAGTGTTGCCAGCAATTTACAGGAGCATGACGGGACCGCAACACAGACTTGCTGCCGGGAGCAAATGGTCATGGCCGATCAGGGGGCCGGCGCTATGGTAGCCGTGAGACCCAGAGCTTGAAGGGAGATGCGACACCATGATTCAGGAAGAAAACCGGCGGATGCGCACGATTCTGGTCTTGTCTGTTCTCGTCAGTACGGCGTTTGCGGCGGGAGGTGTTGTCGTCGCCCCGGATGGAAAAGGGTGGGCTGTGAGCACATCGGCCTACTCGGCCAGGGTCGGGGAGAGAGGCTACGTGACATCCATTGTGCACGGCGGGAACGAGTTTCTGGCGGCGGGGGGCAAGACCCCTGGAGGCTTCTACCTGTGTATGGGCAGTGTCCCGCCGTTGTCTGATGTGGTCTGTGCCGGCAAGACTGTCAAGGGTGCGAACGCGCTTGGCGCGCTGGTCTGGGAGTTTGGGGAGAGGAGCATCCGCTGTCGGGTGACTTGTCGCAGCGAGAAAGGGGTGGCCTTCTACGGGATCATGGCTCCGGGGGTGAACGAGGTACTCGTTTCGCGTGGCGATGTGCGGGCCACGCCTGCGGCGGCGTCTTCAGGGCGATTCCTCTGGTTCAGAGGGGAGAGTGTTCTGGATATGGCAGGCGGGAACCGGATCTGGGGGCCCTGGAAGGAGCATCAGGTCTGGGATGCGAGCCTCAAGAACGGCGAGGAGCGTCTGATCGAGATCACTCCGCGCGCCAGGACAGCGGCCGATCGTGCGCTATCGCAGCCGGCCCCGACGGTTACGTTCGATGTGTCCGGGAAGAACTCCACGCCGCCGCAGGTCCCGCTTTGCATGATCGGGGACAGCATCACGTGGTGGAGCCACGGTGATACGTGGCGGGAATACCTACTCAAGCATGTCCCCACGCTGGCGTTTGTGGGTACTCACACGGCTCGGTTGGGGTACAGCCACGCAGGCGAGGGGGGGAACAGTATCGACCGGGTCATTGCGCGCGTTCGTGACATACCGGATTGCCCGCACTATGCCCTGCTTATCGGGACCAACAACAACAGCGTCAAGCGTGCTGCGGACGTGGAGCCCCGGGCGGCGAAATCAGCAGAGAGGATCGCGGAACTCGTGGGGCTTCTACTCGCGAAACCCTCCGCCAGGACTGTGTTTCTCGGCAGCATTCTCCCGTGTCACACGGACAATCCGTTGCGGGATCAGACGAACAGCGAGACCAACAGACTCCTGCGACAGCGTCTGGGTGGGAAGGCGCTCCCGGAAGGCAAGGTTGTGTGGGTGGAGTACGAGGTGCCGATTCGCGCCATTGACGGGTGGGAACCGATGATCAAACTGCACCCTGAACCCGAAGGCTATGAGGTGTTGGCCGAGATCCTCGCAGGGCGGATCCGCACCGCCCTGGGACTGTCGGACGTACTTTCGCCACCCGTGCGGTGTGAAGGGGGGGGCGTGCGTGTGTGGAACCTGTGGGATGGTGCTTTGGGCGAGACAAGCGTTCCGTTGATTGCGGGGTACTACACCCTCTCTTTCGACGTCGTGAGCGTGGCTGGGGAAAGTGCCAGGGTGTCGGTGCAGACAGCGGATCGAGCCGTAACGAAGGGCGCCCTTAGCCAGGCTGTCCCGGTGGCGAACGGGCAGGTTGGCCAGCGCGTTGACTCGTCCTTTTACACGCGGGAGGAGGGGTACCACTACAGCCGCGCCACGGTCACAGTCAAGAGCGAGGGGTGCGAGGTCCGCAATATCTTGCTGGAGAAGATGCGCCCGTCGAGGAAGCCTTCGGTCTTCGGGCACGGGATCTACATCGACGCCCTCACCGTCCCGAGTCCGGGAGAGCTGATTGAGACTGAGCTGTAGACTTCCTCGAGCGGATCAGGGCAAATCGTCCCCTCCCGTTGGTCAGGGCTCTGTGGGACGGGGGCTTCGTCTGAACCGAGCCTGGCGCGGCGCAAGCGGTCGCCTCCCGTTGGTCAGGGCTCTGCCGGACAAGATGCCCCCTCCCGTTGGTCAGGGCTCTGTCGGGCTCAAGATTCCGGCTTCAATCCTCGAGGGTAAGCCCTTGCAGCCTGGCGCAGGCCTCTTCCAAGACACCATGGGCTTTGGCGAAGCAGAATCTGACCAGGCCTCTGCCGGTGTCTGAGGCGAAGAACGAGCGCCCTGGAACGGATGCCACGCCGACTTCCTCGAGAATGTGCATGGCCGCCTCTCTGTCATCGCTCAGGCCGAGCGGGGTGATGTCGGCCAGCACGTAGTAAGAGCCATTGGGGACACAGGGGGTCAGCCCAATGTCGCTCAACGTCGAGCAGATCAGGTCCCGCTTGGAGCGGTAGCTCTCCGCCATCTGCCTGTAGTAGGTGTGTTCGAGGGTTGCCATTCCATGGGCCAGCCCCACCTGCAGGGGGGTTGGGGCGCAGATGTAAAGCAGGTCGTTCACGAGCCCTATTGCCTCGCTCAGGTGAGGGGGAGCGATGGCGTATCCCAGGCGCCAACCTGTGATTGAAAATGTCTTTGAGAAGCCGGATATCGTGACCGTGCGCTCCCACATCCCGGGGAGGGAGGCAAGGCTGATGTGTGGCGCTTCATAGGTGATGTACTCATAGATCTCGTCGGTAATCGCCAGCAGATCGTGCTTCACGCACAGCTCCGCAATCACTTGGAGTTCTGTCCTCGAGAAGACTTTGCCTGAAGGGTTCGCCGGCGTGTTGACCAGGATTCCCCGGACGCGCTCGTCGATCATCGATTCGAGATTGTCGCGCGTCAGGGGCCAGTCGGGGGGAGGAAGCGTGACGAACGTCGGCTCAATCCCCGCTGTGACCATTGTGTTGACGTGGTACCCGTAGTAGGGCTCAAACACGATGATTCGATCCCCCGGGTTGAACAGGCCCTGAAGGACGCAGTTGAATGCTCCGGTGGAACCGATGCTGACGGTGATGTCGGTGTCTGCATCAACGTTGACCAAGCCATTGAAGGACGCGGCTTTTGCCGCGATCCGTTCCCGAAGCGCGTCAACGCCTTCATACTTGCTGTAGGTACTGATGTCCTCCTCGATCGCCTGGACACTGGCCGCGAGGATTGCCGGTGGGGTGGGCAGGTCGCAGACGCCCTGCCCAAGGTTGATCCCTCCGACTCTCTCGCATTCACGTGTCATGCTGCGAATGAAGGACTGAGTCAGTCGAGCGATCCGGTTGCTGCGTCGAGAGGTGGGGAGAGCCATCGGTTACCTGTTTGGGGTGGCGTTTCGGCCTCGTCAATTCTCGAACCCGTGGCGCCTAAGAGCGGAGTTGGCCTCGCCGTTTCATCGGCGACCCGAAGACATCGAGTCCGGCCTGCGATTTGAGGGATTCGACGGGGGAAGGGAGGGGTCAGGATGCCAGGACAAAGCGGATGGCTTCCACACCATCGACATCTCCGGGGCATCCTGGGCAGATGACGCCGCTCCGCGTGATTTGAACCTCGCTGTTATGGACCAACGTCTCGTACCCAACTTCGTCGTAGACATAGGTGCCGTTCCAGCTGTGGTCGATGAGATAGAAAGCCCCGTCTCGGAGGGCCACTTCCGCATGTCTTCGGGACGCTGTATGGACACCGATTATGACATCGTTTGACTCGTCTCGTCCCATGGAGACATTTGGGCGTCCCGCGTCTACCAGAATGACTTTCTGATGGATGATAAGGCAGAGCCTGAGGAGCCTGGGATCCTGGGGTGCCTGAGCGGCGGGTGCCTGAGCGGTGGGGGCCTGGAGTTGAGGAGACGCCGGTGCAGGCTGTGACTGGGGTGGCGTGGGCTCAGGTTGTGCTGGAGACGGGCTGGGTCTCTCAACGATTTCTTTGAGGATGATTCTCTTTTTGCGGGGCCGCGGTGCGACTGCGTCGGGAGCAGTCCCGTCCTGTTCGCTTCCCTGCGGACTCGTTCTCAGCGAGGTCGTAGCTTCCAGGTTGAGGTACGGCTCCCCGACGTCTCCCTCGCCCGTGCCTTCCTCCTCGGTGGGAGCGGGGACGAGTGGCGGGCCACCGTCTTCCTCGAGAGCGGACACGATCCAGCCTCCGGGTGGCTTCTCGTCAGCCGGGGCGGATGCGGACGGCTGCTTTGGCTTGTCGGGCGCCAGGAAGGACGGGCCCGTGCCCCCTCCGAAATCGACCAGTGGGGCGCCTCTCAACACCGGTGCCCCGCCCGGGGGGGTGAGTTCCTGAGGACTGTCAGTGAACTCCAGGCCGTCGGTCGTGCGCGCTTCCTGCGGCTCTTCCTTGGTGGGGGGACGCAATTGCGGGGGGGCCTGCGGTTCCTCTTCGGCGTGGCCCAGAGGGATCCGGTCCAGCTGCGGTTTTGGGGCCTGCGGTTCAGGGGCTGGTTCGGGTGGAGGCTGCTTAGCGATGACTGAAGTGCGCGATTTGTCTTCCGGGGTCGCCGAGGTCAGGGGCTTCTCCCACATGACCTCAAACAGTTTCACGTTGAGTCGACTCTCCATTGCTTTCGCGTTTTCAAGGGAGCTCAAGCGGTGCTGGAAACGGGGGGTGACCTGGGCGTGCACGACCTCGGTGGTCAGGATTTGGTGTGGCTGGGCGAGGGTCACGATTCGTGCCGCGGTGGTGACTACATCGCCGGAACAGCCTCCGCCTCGGATGGTGACATCTCCTGCCTGCATCCCGATTCGGAGGGAAGGGGGGACCAAGCTATCCGAGAAGTCCCGAGCGATGGCCTCGTTCATGCTGGCCGAGGCTTGGATGGCGTTGTCTGCGGTCGCGAATGTGCAGAGAAGCGTACTGCCGACTGTGCGCACGAGGACCCCATCGTGCTGTTTCCGGACGACACTCAGGATGGACACACAGCGGTCGAGGAAAGAGCGTTCGGCGGAGCCCCCCTCGGCCTCGCGGATATGCGCAGCCGTCGGGATATCTATAAACATCACGACTTGGAACTGCACCTTCGCTTCAGACATGTCCGTCCCGTCCTGCCTCCGAGTCGGGTTTCAGGGGGGGGCAGCGGGGCAAAATTGCTCGCCCACACCTGCTTCCCCAGCTTACCCGGAAGGCTCTGGAAATGGCCTCTCAAGGGCACAGAACCGGTGCCTTCCGAGAGCCAGAGTCAACTGACAATGTAACATCCTGAGTGCTAGCTGGCCAGTGGCTCCGATGGTGCTGAGGCGGAGTTTGCGTCCAGGCGCGGAGGGTTGGTTGGTGAGTGTCTGCCGGAGGGCGCGCCCGTGGCAATCACTCATTCGCGCTGCCAGCCTCGTTTCCGCGAGTCCTGATCGCTAACTCTGGTGGGGCGATGGTGATCTTGGTGTGTGGGGGAACGGACTCGGTCAACCACACGTTTCCGCCGATCACAGAATGGTGTCCTACGGTAATGTCTCCCAGGAGCGTTGCGCCTGCGTAGACGGTCACTCCATCCTCGAGATTCGGATGACGCTTTACTCCTTTGATCAGTCTGCCACAGGCATCCTTCGGGAAGCTCATTGCACCGAGGGTCACACCTTGGTACAGCTTAACTCTGTCCCCTATGGTTGCGGTTTCGCCGATCACCACGCCGGTTCCGTGGTCAATAAAGAAGCGATGCCCGATGGTTGCTCCCGGGTGGATGTCTATCCCGGTCGTGGCATGGGCGTGCTCGCCCATGACGCGTGGGATGAGTGGAACACCTGCCCGGTGCAGTTCATGGGCGACGCGGTGGACTGCGATGGCTTTCAGCCCGGGGTATGAAATGACGACTTCGTCCGTGGATTTTGCCGCCGGATCACCCTCCATCGCAGCCTGCACATCGGTTTTCAGGACTTCACGGACGCTCGGGAGGGCCCTGAAGAGGGCTATCGCCGCATTCCCCGCCTGTTTCCGGCAGTCGCAGCTATCGCAGGATTCCAGGCGGCAGCGGTACGCCAGAGCACGCTCGACTTGTTCCACCAGTCGTTTGATGGCCTCATTCATCAGGTTGCCGATTGAGAACTCCAGCCCGGCTCGGCTGATCCGATGCCTGCCCGAGTAACCGGGGAAGAGGATCTCGAGGATGTCGTTGAGAATTCCCAGGATTTCCTCCCGTTCCGGCATGTTGGAGCCGTCGAGGTGGTTGATCCCTCGTTCGTCTTCGTAGGTCTCGCAGATGCTGGCTGTGAGTTCACGGGCCAGTTCAGGGGTGAACTGCGAGGGGAAGGGCTGCCGGTCGTTCGAAGAGCACCTGGCTATTGTTGTGCCTGCTTTTCCTGTCATCCCTCTGGCCTTTCTCGTTCTACCAACACGGTTACCGGTCCGTCGTTCACCAGATTGACACGCATCATGGCACCAAAGATCCCGGTCTCTGTTTTCAAGCCCGTTGCTCGCACCCTGGCTACGAACTGATCGTAGAGTGGTTCAGACACGTCTGGACGCGCCGCGTCCACAAAGCTGGGGCGTCGGCCCTTTCGGGTGTCACCGTAGAGGGTGAACTGGGAGACGACGAGTACCTCTCCCTCAATGTCTCTCACCGATAAGTTGAACTTTCCGTCCGCGTCGGTGAAAATTCTCAGGTTCATGCACTTCTCGACCAGGTAGTCGGCTTCAGCGCTTGTGTCCCCGGTTCGGACGCCAAGCAGAATCAGGAGGCCATGCCCGATTTGGCCGACGGTGGTTCCATCACAGTCCACAGATGCTTCTAGAACGCGCTGGATGACGGCTCGCATGGTTGGTCGATTGCCTTTGTTCTTACGGAGACGCTTCGAGGTCCCAGCCTGGCGTTGTCCGGGATGGTCCTACCATACCACAGCGCTCCGGCCGATAAAGGCGGCGCCGGGCAGGTCCTCCCGTCGCCTCGGCATCTGAACGCTTGGACATCGCTCGGGCGTTTCGTATATTGCGCTGATGGACGTGGGCATCGGGGTGACGTGTCCCGGGTGCTTCCGCCCTCCCTCTGACCAGCCCACCGTCCGTGAGACGCCAGACGACTGATCGACATAGAGTAAGCCAGAGAGGTGTGACAATGGCGACCGTTGGGATTGCCGAACGCAGTGCGACCATTTTGTGGCGCGGCGATGTTGTGGTTGTCGGAGCCGGCACTGCCGGTGTGGCAACCGCGGTCAGTTTGGCCCGGAAGGGGATACGTGTCTGTCTGCTTGAGAGCGGTCCTGTCTTGGGGCGTGAGGTCAGTGGCTGTTGGCGTGACAGACTGCCCGGTGACTACTTGGGGGGGGCATTGCATGCCCTCTGTGCCGGCCAGGGGGGAAACAACGGGGAGAAGCTCGACGTCTTTATCGCCTCTTTGGCCTTTGACCAGCTGATCCAACAGGAGGGCCTGACGACGTTTGTGCGGCTCAGCCCTGCCCGGCTTCTGACCGATGCCGACGGTGTCCTGAGCGGCGTAGAAGTCGTTGGGAAGAGCGGCCGGCAAGCTGTCCAGGCACCGGTGGTCATCGATGCGACACCGTGGGGCGAGTTTTCCCGCCGTGGCTTGGGGATAGCATCGGTTCAGGCGGACCGGGCAACAAGGCGTTTCTATCTGTTTGGCATTGACGTTCCCGCTGAGGGGCGCTCAGTTCCCCTGCCTGAGGCACTCGGGGCGGCAGGGAACAGCGTGCAGCTCGAGCGGGCATTCTGGGAGCAGGAAGCGATTGCGACTTTCTCCATTCCTGTGGCCCGAGGAGAGTCGAGAGGGGAGATTCTGCGTCGCACGCTTGACGTGGCAGGGGATATCACGACGCACCTCCGTGAGCACACGCCGGAATTTGCTCACGCGACGTTCGTCGACATTGCCCCGGAAATAGAGCGTGACGGTGTGCAGGTGTCGCCTGTACTTCCCGACCTTGCCGGGACGGGCCTCCACGTTCTGCTGGCCGATCAGGATGGTAGTGAGGCGAACTCGGCGGAGCTGGAACGCGCTGCATCGACGGGCATCCCACTGCCTGGCTCGGCCAATTCGTGTCCCGCGGGCATGATCCTGCAGACATCTGAGTTGACGGCTGCCCCGGAGCAGGACTTGGAGACAACGACGCTGCCGGCTGTTTGGGCGACGTTGCACGATCCTGTTGATGTGGTGGTTGCAGGATACGGCACGGGGGGGGCTTATGCGGCCTTGGCCGCGGCCGACACCGGGGCGAGCGTGATCGTGTTGGACCCCGCCCCCTTCCCCGGCGGAATCGGGACAGGGGGACGGATTCACAGTTACTACCACGGCAAACCGGGAGGAATTCAGGATGCGGTCGACGAACAGACCTCAGGGATGAGCAACCGGATTGCGGACCGCGTCCGGGGCTACAACCCGATGGCCAAAGCGCGCATCCTCAGTGACCAGCTCGCCGTTCAGGCTGCTGATGTGTGCGTCGGGAGCACGGTGTTTGGTGTCGTGAAGGAAGGGAATACTGTCAACGGCGTCATCGCGCTGGCTGATTCCGGTTACCACGTTTACCCCTGCACCGTGGCCATCGATGCCACGGGAGACGCTGATCTGGCGGCGGCCAGCGGAGCGGCCTTCGCATTGGGGCGTGAGGGAGACGGCTTTCCTCAACCCTACAGCTATACGCCAACGGTCGTCCGCGATGGTGTTCTCTGGTCTCGGAACTTCGATGCGGGGTGGGTTGATCCCACGGATACTCTGGACTTTTCCCGTGCCCATTTCGAGGGCCGTCGTCGGCTGTGGGAGGAAGGCCCCTTCACGGAGGAGATGCATCATTGCTGCCTGGCTTCGATCATCGGGCTGCGGGAGAGCCGTTTTATCAAAGGAGACGTCCGGTTGACGTTTTCCGACTTTCTGGAGGGAGCGCGTTACCCGGACACCGTTTGTGAGTCGACAGCCCACTATGATAATCACGCGATTGACTATGCCGAAGAGAGCGACTGGGCTTACCGACATGTCGTTCTCTTTGGTCTCTGGCGCCAGATGGCCACGGGGGAGTTGCCCTATCGTTGTCTGTATCCCGCTGGCGTCGACGGTGTCCTGGTAGGATGTCGGGCGATCTCGATTGACCACGATTTGCACCAACTCGTACGCATGCAGCGGGATCTGCAGAAAATCGGAGAGATCTGCGGGGTTGCGGCGGCGAAGGCGGCGCGCGACGGCGTCCCACCGGCTGGGGTCGATGTGGCCGAGCTATGCGAGGAGTTGACAGAACGGGGGGTTGTTCCTCCACCCGCGGCCGAGCCTGCGATGGCTGTGGAGATCGACGCTCTCCTGGACGCGCTGGGAACGGAACGTAACGGATTGGCCATGTGGCGTTTGAGTCAACGGGCTGCCGCTGTGGACTGGGATGCGTTCTTCACTTCCGAGGTGGTCCGGGACCGGGCATTCGCCGGAGCTGTGGCTGCGGCTGCCGGCGGAATCAGCAGTGAGTCCGTGCGATCGGTGCTGAGCAACGCATTCCGGGAGCGGATTGCCGAACCGGCCCTCGGGATCAAATCCCCTCCTCCGTACGTCGTTGCGGCGTTAGCCCTGGCTGAGATACGTGCTCCCGAGGCCCTTCCGGCCCTCTGTGAGCTCCTGCAGGCACCCGATCTGCAGGCTGCGGTGGCTGTTCTGGTGCTCAAAGCGATTGGGAGATTGGGAGACAAAGCCGGGGTTGTGGCACTCAAGGCCTTTTTGGTGGACGGGCTGGACGGTGCATCAACGGTGTCGCTGTGGGGCGTCAAGGAATTCCGGCTCACCTCGTTCCGCTTTGCCGTTGAGCTTCGCGCCGTCCGTTCGCTGCTGGAGTTGGGGTGCGCTGACGAAGTACCCCGTCTGGAGGCCTACGTTGACGACGGGCATCTTCTCATTCGTCGCTATGCCCGGCGGCTTGTCGCGATGGCTCAGTGACGACGTGGCATGGTCGTGGGAAAAACGCCAAACGCAGCTACGTTACGTGTTTCGTCAGCTTGACTCACAGCAAGAACAGGAGGCATGGGCCTCACGATGACTACGGAACTGGGCCTCAAACAAAGCAGTCTGTTGGCTCTCAACGATCTGAGCGATCAGCAGGTCTTCGGTTTGGTCGATCTGGCCATTGCCTTGAAAGGCAAGAAACTCGGACACTCGACGAGCGCCCTTGAGGGGCGATTGCTGGCAGGAAAGAACGTCTGTTTGATCTTTGAGAAAGCATCGACGCGGACGCGCTGTGCTGCCGTGGTCGCTGTGGCCGATGAGGGTGGGCAGGCGGAATACCTCGGCAAGAACGACATTCATCTGGGGAAGAAGGAGTCGGTTGCAGACACGGCCCGAGTACTTGGACGCATGTTCGACGGCATCCTTTTTCGTGGGTATTCTCAGTCGACGGTTGAGGGGTTAGCGGCGTTCTCAGGTATCCCGGTGTGGAATGGCCTGACCGACGAATGGCATCCGAGCCAGATCCTGGCCGATCTGCAGACTGCGAAAGAGGCGTTTGGGAGGCTCCGGGGCCTGCGGTTCGCGTTTGTTGGCGATGGGCGCAACAACGTCTGCAATTCCCTGATGGTGGGCTGTGCGAAGGTCGGGATAGATTTTGTCAACTGCTGTCCACAGGAGCTGTCTCCCAGTGCCGAGGTGGTTTCCCTTGCAGCGGCCGCCGCCGCACGGAACGGATGTGTCAGCGAAGTGTCCCACGATCCAATCGAGGGAGTGCGCGGGGCAAACGTACTTTACACTGACGTCTGGGTTTCCATGGGCGAGGAGAGTCAATTCCAGCAGCGTCTCGAACTGCTCCGTCCGTTCCAGGTTGACATGGCGATGGCCGATGCCACAGGGAACCTCCCAGCGGGTGCCCTGATTTTCCTGCACTGCTTGCCCGCGTTCCACAACCACCAGACCGAGGTCACCCGCGAGTTGGGGGCATTGGAGGTGACTGATGATGTCTTTGAAGCGCCGTTCTCGAAGGTGTTTGATCAGGCTGAGAATCGGATGCACACTCTCAAAGCGATTATGACCGCCACGATGGGGTAGTTCCCCATACGGCGTCAGGGCTGACGTTTCCGCCTTCCTCCGCTTGACGGATGCGTTTCCGGGCAGCATGCAGAATGTGAAGAATAGAAGGGCCGAACCCATGGAAGAGAAGCGTCTCGTCGATGTCTCCTGGCCGGAGTTCAAAGCTCTCGAAGTCCAGAAAAAGGGCCCCTATTTCAGCCAGGAAGGACGTCTTTTCCACGTCTTGATCGCCCAGCAGTTCGAGCGTGACGGCCTCGACCGACTCTGTCGACTGGCGACGTGTGTTCGCGGGATCGCGAAGAGCAAGACGGGGATGCGTTTCCTCTCAGGGTTGCTGGATCATCGACGTGCGATGTTGGATTTCACTCAGCCCAGCAGCCGTACGTTTCTCTCATTCTACGCTGCCTGTCAGATTCTTGGCGTAAAGGTTGGTGAGGTCCGGGACCCATCGACTTCCAGCGAGATGAAGGGGGAGTCCCGTGAGGACACGGTACGGACATTCAGTTCCTATTTCGACCTCCTGATCATGCGGACCCCGCAGCAGGGCTTTGCTGAACGGATGGCTTGGCTTCTCTCCAATACGGGACGACCTGTCCCGATTATCAATGCGGGTTCGGGACGTGACCAGCATCCGACCCAGTCCCTGCTGGACATCTATACCATTCAGCGCAGCTTCGAGCGGCGAGGGGGCATCGAGGGCAAGAATGTGGTCTTCGTCGGCGATTTGGCCCGTGGGCGCACTGTCCGGTCCCTTGCGTACCTTTTGACCAAGTATCCCGGCGTGAAGCAGTTCTTCGTTGCCCCGAAGGAACTGCAGGTGACCGACGACATTCTCGGCCAACTGGATGCCGCCGGCGTGTCCTACGAGGTCTCCTACGACTTCGAGAGCGTGATCCCTGAGGCGGACGCCATCTACATGACTCGCATTCAGGACGAGTGGGATAAGACGCCTGGGGAGAGCAAGAAGCTTGACAACACGCGCTACTATTTCCGCCACGACCATCTGGCCCTGTTGAAGCAGCGTGCCATAATCATGCATCCGTTGCCGCGCCGGGAGGAGATTGACGTTGCGGTCGATGCCGACCCACGGGCGATTTACTGGCGGCAGGTCCGCAATGGAATGTGGATTCGCGTTGCGCTCATCGCCACGATCTTCGCCATGGATGACGAGGTCTTCAGGTATTACAACGCCAACCTGCTTTGAGCGGCCGCAGACCGAATTTCTCCTAAGGAATCTGAATGACTCAGACGCCCCTCTACCTTAACCTCCTCCTGTTCTGCCTGGGGCTCTATATCATTGTCAGGGGAAGCGACCTTTTTCTGGACAGTGCTGTCTGGATTGCTCGCGCTTCAGGCGTTTCACAGTTGGTGATTGGGGCGACCATCGTCAGCATCTGCACGACCCTGCCTGAGTTCGTTTCTTCGGTCACGGCCTCTCTGAAGGGGGCAGTTGACATGGCACTGGGAAATGCGGTCGGGTCGATCATCTGCAACACCGGCTTCATTCTCGGAGGGATGCTGTTCTTCGTCGTTGCCCGGGCCAAGCGGGAGATCTTCCTGGTGAAGGGCGTCTTCATGGTCGGCCTCATTGGCGTTGCACTCGCCCTTGTTCGGCCATCCCTGGTGGATGGCGTCGCTCGGCTGGATCGCGCCGAAGGTTGCGTACTACTGATTTTCCTAGCCGTGTTTCTGGTCGTGAACTACTACGAGTCGCTGCACGTCGAGGCCCCGGCTTCTGAGGGCAACGGTGAGGCGCCGTTGCCTGTGGCCCGCTCTGAATGGAGCCGCCATATGGGGCTCTTCGCGGGAGGAGGACTGCTCGTGGCGATCGGTGCTTACCTGCTCATCGAGTACGGACAGCGCATCGCTTCAGATCTCGGGGTAAAGGAGGCTGTCGTTTCGCTCGTTTTCGTAGCCTTCGGGACCTCACTGCCTGAGCTTTTTACCGCAATCAGTGCTGTTCGGAAGAAGGCTGAGGACATCTCAGTGGGGAACATTTTTGGGGCGAACGTGCTCAATATCGCACTGGTAACCGGATCTTCCGCCGTGATTCGGCCGCTCACGCTTGAAGACGAGTGGCTGTTTCGACTCGACATTCCCGTTGCTCTCTGTTTCTGTGGCTTTGCCCTGTTGGTGGGCGTAGGGCGCGGGCGGCTGGGGCGCAAGTCGGGCGTTTGCCTGGTGACTGGCTACGTGCTGTACCTTGTCTCGATGGTCGCTTTGAAGCGTATTGGTTGAGCTTGAGGCACGATTGCCGGTTTGGGCGAGTGCGTGGCTGATCGCTGGAAAGGGGATCGTGGTATGGACCCGAATCGACTTGTGTTCATCAACGGCGAACTGGTACCCGAGCCTGAAGCCTGCATCTCTATCTTCGATGTGGGTTTTATGTACGGTGTCACACTTTACGAATCGCTGCGGAGCTTTCGCCATGAGTGGTTCCTGCCTGACCGGCACTGGCGTCGTCTTAAGCGCTCCCTGGGCTATGCGGGGTTGACTGACGCACTCTCCGAGGATGAGTACAGGGATGCGTTAGGGAAGGTCCTCGAAGCGAACATCGAACTCACTGATCCGGCTGACGACATCTGGGTGAACATCCAAGTTACTCCGGGATGCACATTCCCCATGCCTTTGCTTGGCCAGCAGACCTCTGATCCTACCGTGCTGTGCTACACCTGTGCGCTTCCCCATCGGGAGTATGCTCCCTGCTACCGAGAAGGGAAGCATGCGGTCACCTCCCTGTTCCGCACGCCTCCTCCGCAATGCTACGAGCAGCGCATGAAGAATCGCTCGCGGTTCCCGCACTTCCTTTCCAAGCGTGATGCGCAGCGGATCGACCCGGGGGCGTTCGGTCTCATGTTGGACGTGGACGGCTTCATTGCCGAAGGGACGGGGGCGAACATCTTCTTTGTCCTTGACGGCGTCCTTCACACCCCCAAAATGCGGAACATCCTGGTCGGTGTGAGTCGCCAGTACGTGTTGGGTTTGGCTGGCGAGCTTGGTGTTCCTGTGGTTGAGAGTGATCTGACGCTCTACGATGCGTACAATGCAGAGGAGGCGTTCTGGACCACATCCTCCTACTGCATCCTGCCAGTCTCCATGATTGACGGACGCAAGATTGGAATGACGTATCCCGGGGCGATGGCCCAGCGTCTGCTCAGCCTCTGGAGCGAGAAGGTTGGGGTCGATATCATCGGACAGGCTGAACGGTTCGCCGGGCAGGAATGACTGCGTCGCCACGGGATTTCGGGTTGCGGCCTGCAAAGAAAACGCCCTTCGGTCAAAAGGCGACCGAAGGGCGTCTGCGTTTACTGAAGGTGTGAGCTTCCCTTTGAGGGAGGGCTACTCCTCCGTTTTCTCCTCAACCGCTGCTGCGGCAGGAGCTGCGGGGGGCTTCAGGCACAGAGCGATCGCTGCTGCGATCAGGCAGGCCACACCGGCAACCATGAACGGAGTCGTCCACGCGCCAACTCCTGCACCGGAGGTCTTGGCAGCATCCTTGAAGATGCCCGCGACCTGCGGCCCGGCGATACCGGCCACGCCGTACGCCAGGAATACCCAGCCGTAGTTCGGGCCCAGGTTCTTGGCGCCAAAGAAGTCGGCCGTCGCCGTCGGGAAGAGCGCAAAGTTCCCACCGAAGTTGAAGCCGATAATGCAGGCCCCGGCAATCAGCCCTGCCTGGCTGCCGCCCATCTTGAGGAACGCCATCATCACGATGCCCTGGATGAGGCACATGAGGAAGAGGGCGAGCTTCCGCCCGATTTTGTCTGATGCCATGCCCCAGATGATGCGGCCAAGACCATTGAGTATGGCATACCAGGCCATCGCCGTTCCAGCCATCATTCCGGCCGTCTTGGCGTCCGCGGCAACGCCGCTTGCCTGCAGGGCATCGATCCCGAAGAGGCGGATGCAGTAAATGACCATCAAGCCTGCGAGAGCAGACCCGATGAACATGAACAGCAGCATGAAATACTGCGGTGTCCGGAGCATCTCACGGCTGGTCATCTCGATAGTCCCGACAGCTCCTCCTCCGCTTGTGGGTGCGGGTGGTTCCCAGCCTTCCGGCTTATAGCCTTCGGGGGGATCGACCATGACCGTCGAACCGATCAGGACGACGACGAGGAAGATGATGCCATAGATGACGAACACGCTCTGCACGCCGGGGAGGCCGAACAGGGCGGTCGTGTTAAGCAAGCCACCGAACCAGCTGCCTGCGAGTTTGACCCACAGGGTCGCTCCGAAGCCGAAGCCTGCTACTCCGAGACCGGCAATCATGCCCTTCTTGTCCGGGAACCACTTCACGCCGACGGCGATGGGCACGACGTACGCAATGCCGATTCCCGCGCCGCCAATCAGGCCGATGCAGACGAACTGGGCGGCAAAGCTGCTGCCGAAGAAGCCGCCAAGAATGTAGCCGATTCCCAGTACGATCCCGCCGAGAGCTGCTGCCCTCCGGGGGTTCTTTTTGGCCCACGGGCCGACCATAACCATGACGACTGCAAAACTGGCCAGACCTGCAGAGAAGACCCAGGCGGTCTGCTTTGCGGTGAACCCGTACGTGCCACCTTCAGCCGTCAGCAGCTTGGTGAACACGCTCCAGGCATAGATGGCACCGAGACAAAACTGAATCAGGATGGCCCCGACGACCACCAGCCACCGGTTCATTACCTTTTCGTCCGACATGAGATTGACTCCCGCTGTTTAAAGGGAAGCCGGATGCACGTTGAGTTGTGCATCCGGCTGTGTGTATCACGTACAGTAGTGAGTTCTCAGACTACTGGCGACCTTCGATCAGCGAGTCGACAACACTCGGGTCTGCGAGAGTTGACACATCGCCGAGGGTGCTTCTGTCCACGACGCCTTCGGCGATTTTGCGCAGGATTCGGCGCATGATCTTGCCGGAACGCGTCTTGGGAAGTGACGGCGCGAACTGGATCTTGTCCGGTGCCGCGATTGGGCCAATTTCCTTGCGGACGTGCTTGACGAGTTCCTTTTGCAGGTCCACGCTTGGCTCGACACCGTCAACCAGGGTCACGTAGGCATAGAGCCCTTGGCCCTTGATCTCGTGCGGCATGGGAGCCACGGCTGCTTCAGCGACTTTGTCGTGGCTGACGAGGGCGCTCTCGACCTCGGCCGTGCCGATACGGTGACCGGAGACGTTCACGACGTCATCGATGCGGCCCATGAGCCAGTAGTCGCCGTCGTCATCGATGCGGCAGCCGTCACCGGTGAAGTACAGGTCGTCGTACATGGTGAAATAGGCGTCGATGAAGCGGTCGGGGTCGCCCCACATGGTACGCATCATGCCGGGCCATGGCTTCTTGATGCAGAGCTTTCCGCCTTCGTTGCGGCCGCATTCGCTTCCGTCTTCGCGCAGGAGCACGGGTTCCACGCCGAAGAACGGGCGGGATGCGCTACCGGGCTTCAGCGTCATGGCGCCGGGGAGCGGCGTGATCATGAAGCCACCGGTTTCCGTCTGCCACCAGGTATCGACGATCGGGCGCTCGCCTTTGCCGACGTTGTTGTAGTACCACATCCAGGCTTCGGGGTTGATCGGCTCACCGACCGAACCGAGGATCCTCAGGGAACTCATATCGTACTTGGCGGGCCACTCGTCGCCCTGGCGGATCAGTGCACGGATCGCCGTGGGAGCGGTGTAGAACTGGGTGACCTTGAACTTCTCAATCACCTGCCAATAGCGGCCGGCGTCCGGATACAACGGGGTGCTCTCGAACATCACGCTGGTGGCGCCGTTTGTGAGCGGGCCGTAGGTGATATAGCTGTGTCCCGTGACCCAACCAATGTCCGCCGCGCAGAAGTAGACGTCGTCTTCCTTGAGGTCGAAGGTCAGCTTGTGCGTCAACGTGACCCAGACCAAGTAGCCACCGGTGGTGTGGACAACGCCCTTGGGTTTGCCTGTCGAGCCGGATGTATAGAGAATGAAGAGCGGATCTTCAGCTTTCATCGGCTCAGCCGGGCAATCGGCGGACGCGTTCGCCATCACCTCACAGTAGCAGACGTCACGGCCGGCAACCATGTTGCAGGGCTCATTGTTGCGCTTGATCACAACGCACTTCTCGATGGTCGGCGTCTCGGCCATCGCTGCGTCAGAGATCTCTTTCAGCTGAATGCTCTTGCTGGCACGCTTCGAGACATTTGCCGTGATGAGAATCTTGCAGTCGGAGTCGTTGATGCGGTCGCGCAGTGCGTCGGCGCTGAAACCGCCGAACACGATCGAGTGGATCGCGCCGATGCGGGCACAGGCCATCATCACAATCGGCAACTCGGGGACCATGCCGAGGTAGATGCAGACGCGGTCGCCCTTCTCGACGCCCATGTCCTTCATGACGTTGGAGAACTTGCAGACCTCAGCGTGGAGCTCTTTGTACGTGATCTTGCGATCTTCATCGATCTCATCGCCCTGCCAGATCAGAGCGACCTTGTCTTCGCGCTCGGTTCCGAGGTGGCGGTCAAGGCAGTTGTAAGCGACGTTGAGTTCGCCGTCGGCGAACCATGTGTGCTCGATTTTTCGGCCTTGGGTGTTCCAGTCGAACTTCCGCGCCTCGGTTGGTTCCTTGGACCACACAACCATTTCTTTGGCTTGTTCGAGCCAGAACCCATCGGGGTCATTGATTGAGCGATCATACATCTCCTGGTACTGTTCCATGGAGGAGATGTGTGCGTCCTTCTGAAGGGCTGCCGGTGGGGGGAATGTTCGCCCCGCAGTCTGCAGAGAATCAATGCCTTTAGCTTCGTTCGCCATCGTGTCCAGGCTCCCTTTACTTTTCCTTAAAATACAGCGGAAACTCACTCCCAACACAGTGCATCATATAGTGCTGTGCCCTCCATTCGAGAGCTCCGATCATTTGCCCAAACAGATCGGCGTTTCCCGAAATGGCACAACGAGTTTGCACGCGCGTTTGGTACTGTACAAATGCAATCTCGGTTGTCAACGTAACCGAGCACCGTTTGCTTGGGGTGATGGCTGGTTGGCGTGCCTTCCGGTGCCTTGGGGTGCCCCCTCCCTCCTAGACTTGCGGGAGGCATGTGCAAAGGCTATGGTCCTCAACTTGCATCGAACGGTTGGGGCAGGCTTCTGGCGTACCTCATGGTGATGGTGAGGGTCCAGCCTGTCAACGGGTGAGCCCAAACGATGGTTAATTCATGACGAAAGCGTTTCGCACTGCCCTGTGCCCCGGTTCCTTTGATCCGGTCACCAACGGACACTTGGACGTCATTGGACGGGCTGTTCATCTGTTCGACCGTGTGATCGTGGCCGTTGGGCGTAATCAGGCCAAGGCCCCCATCTTCACGGTAGAAGAGCGCGTGCAGCACCTTCGGGCGACCTGCGGAGAGCTGGATGGTGTCGATATCGCGTGCTTCTCTGGTTTGCTTGTGGACGCTGTCCGGGATTTTGGGGCCGTGGCCGTTGTTCGGGGGTTGCGTGCTGTGTCGGACTTTGAGTTTGAGTTCCAGATGGCTCTGATGAACCGCGAGCTGTCCCCGGACTGTGAGACTGTTTTCCTGATGCCCAGCCCGAAGTACTCCTTCGTGAGCTCCACGATGATTTGCCAACTTGCTCGCATGAAGGGCGACATTCTGCCATTTGTGCCTGACGTTGTGGCCCGTGCCCTCGAAGAGAGGTTTCGTGACCCGGTATGAGTGATGTAGCCCAGTTGCGTGTCCTGGTTTTCAACCTGCCGGCTTCGGGCGTCACGTTGCGTGGGCAGGTTTCCTTCAGCCAGCTGGGGATTGCCGACAGTGAGTTGGTGTCGTGCCCGGAGCCCGTGCGATTCGAGCTTCAGGTCACCCCTCTCAGCAATGAGGTTTTGGCCCAGGGCCGCCTGGAGAGTCGACTGCGTTGCCGGTGTGACCGTTGCCTGGGAGAATACGACCTACCGATCGTGACGGAAGATGTGTGTCATCTGTTCGAAGGCGTTGAGGCGGGTGAGATTGACTTGACGGAGGGGGTCCGCGAGGATATTTTATTAGCTTTTCCTCAACGGCATCTGTGCCGCTTGGAGTGCTGCGGGTTGTGTCCGGGGTGCGGGCAGGATCTGAATAAAGGTGCGTGCACGTGCACGTTGCCGGAGAGTTCCGAGGGCCCTTGGGCCGCCCTGGACGGGCTGAACCGCCTGGGGGATGAGCTTGGCCCTGAGGAGTCCCGCGCTTCTGAATGAGTGACGGAGAACAGAGGGATTGGCCCTTGTCAGTCCTGATTGGTACCAGCTTGCCGGCTGGGCCTGTGTTGCGTTTATGTGGAGTTAGGCGAAATGGCTGTTCAACAGAATAGGGTAAGCAAGCGTCGGATTCGGCACCGTAAGGCTGCGAACCGCTATCGGGGAATGCAGGTCACGACCTGTCCGATGTGCGGCGGCACCCGGATGCCCCATCGGGTCTGTCCGAGTTGCGGTAGCTACGGCGGACGCCAGGTCATCTCGATCACGGCGGAATAGATGCTGACGATAGCGGTCGATGCCATGGGGGGGGATTTCGCTCCCCGTGCTATCATCGAAGGTGTCGCGGCGGCGCTCAACGATGACGTTTTTGCCGACCCCTGCGCGTTTCTGCTGGTGGGTGACGAAGCCGTGCTCAGCCAGGAGCTTGCGCGGGTTGACATCGCGGGCGATTCCCGGCTTGAGATCGTCCATGCCAGCCAAGCTGTCGCGATGGATGATGCACCTGCGACTGCCCTGCGCAGCAAGCGCGATTCGTCCATCAACGTTGCCGTCGGGCTTGTGAAAGACGGGCGGGCCGGGGCCGTAGTCAGTGCTGGTAACACGGGAGCCGCTGTGGCCTCGACCGTGGTGAAGCTGCGCATGCTCGCTGGTGTGGAGCGGCCCGGTATTGCCACGATCTTCCCTTCCCCCACCGGTCCGTTTGTTCTGCTGGACGCCGGTGCGACTGTGGACTGCAAGCCAATGCACCTTGTGCACTACGCGATTATGGGCGATGTGTATGCGAGGCGCATTTTGGGGCACGCTAACCCGCGCATCGGCGTTCTGAGCGTCGGTGGCGAAGAGACCAAGGGCAACGAGCTCAGCAAGGAGACATTCAAACTCCTGAGTCGGCTGGATAACATCCGCTTTGTCGGCAATGTGGAGGGACATGATCTTTTTGGCGGCGAGGTGGACGTTGTGGTATGTGACGGTTTTGTAGGTAACGTGACCCTCAAGTGTTGTGAGAGTCTGGCGAAAGCAGTATCCCACATTCTCCGGCGGAATCTAGAGAAAACGTCTCTGCGCAAACTGGGTTACCTACTATCGCGGAATGCATATCGAGAACTCAAGCAGGTCACCGACTACGCGGAGTATGGTGGAGCGCCTCTGTTGGGAGTCAATGGTGTCTGCATCATCGGGCACGGCTCCTCATCTCCTCGCGCAGTCACGAACGCTCTCCGGGTTGCCGGGGAGTTCATCCTGCATCAGGTGAATGAGCATATCGTCGAGCGCATAGAACATCTGGGGTTGGGCCCTGAAGTCGACGTCAAGGGCCAGCCAGACGGCTGAGTGTGTCTTCGCGGCGACAAGAAAGCGAGTATTATGGGACAGTATGGGGTTCGGATTGTCGGCACGGGGTCCTACGCGCCGCCCAAGGTGCTCACCAACCATGATCTTGAGGAGATGGTCGACACCTCGGACGAGTGGATCCTGGCGAGGACCGGCATCAAGACTCGGCACATTGCTGCCGATGACCAGCCGACTTCGTCCCTTGCTTACGAGGCTTCCTTGAAGGCCCTCGAGGCAGCAGGAATGGCGCCTGACGACATTGACCTGATCATTGTTGCAACGTCGTCGCCTGATTGCATTTTCCCGAATACCGGGTGTTTCCTCCAGCGGAAGCTTGGAGCAACGAATGCAGCCTGTTTCAGTCTCGAGGCGGCGTGTTCCGGGTTCGTTTACGGGTTTCAGGTAGCTTCTGGAATGCTGCAGAGCGGGATGTTTGAGAACGCTTTGCTTGTCGGCGCGGAGAAGTTCTCCACACTCCTGGACTGGACGGACCGGACGACCTGCATCCTGTTTGGTGACGGGGCCGGGGCGGCTGTTCTCAGACGCGTGCCGAGTGACGACAACGGCTTGCTGGCGTGCAAGCTGGGAGCTAATGGTGAGTTCGCGGAACTGTTAGGGGTTCCGGCTGGTGGAACGGCCATGCCGTTGACCCATGAGCGGCTTGATCAGCGCCTTAATTGTTTGCAGATGAAGGGCCGGGAGGTATTCCGACTTGCTGTCAACGCGATGGTCGAGTCATGCGAAAGCGTCATGGCTGACGCCGGCATCTCGATTGATCAGGTGCGTTGGCTGGTTCCCCACCAAGCCAACACCCGCATTATTCTGGGGGTTGGGAAGCGCCTCGGGATCCCAACTGAACGCGTGTTCATGAACCTGGACCGGTACGGCAACACGTCCGCGGCAACGATTCCCATTGCCCTCGATGAGATTGCTCGCGGGGAGCTTGTCTCGAAGGACGACTACGTGTTGTTGACAGCTTTTGGGGGCGGCCTCACATGGGGAGCGCTGCTCCTGCGCTGGTGAGTTTGCCCTCGCTCACGTGTTTTTTCTTTCCGTCGTTTCTATTTCAGGTAATTAACTGAGCAGGAGGTCCTCCAATGGCTAAGCGCGTAGGTTTCATGTTTGCGGGGCAGGGCGCTCAGCGTGTGGGAATGGGGAGAGATCTGGCCGAGCAGTCTGCTGGCGCTCGGGCTCTGTTTGAGATGGCTGACACGGTTTTGGGGCGGGAGCTTTCTACCCTCTGTTTCGACGGTCCCCTCGAGGCGTTGACCGAGAGTGCCACGTGCCAACCCGCCATCTACACGATGTCTCTGGCGTGTGTGGCGGCACTTCGTGAGCAGGTCGAACTGGAACCTGTTGCCTGTGGTGGGTTAAGTTTGGGCGAATTCGGTGCCCTCACGACCGCTGGCGCCCTGGAATTCAGCCAGGGACTGAAGCTGGTTGCTACCCGCGGTGCCCTGATGGGAGAGGCCTGCAGAGCGTCGGATGGCGCAATGGCTGCTGTGCTGAACGCGGAACTTGAGTTGGTGCAGCAGCTCTGCACCGAGAACAGCATTGACGTGGCCAATCTCAACTGTCCGGGGCAGATTGTGATCAGTGGCGAAAAGGCTGGGGTTGAGAAGACGGTCGAAGGGTTGAGCGCAGCAGGTGTGGCGAGGATTATCATGCTGCAGGTGGACGGGGCTTTCCATTCCCGCCTGATGGCTCCCGCGGCCGAGGCGTTCGCCGGTGTCCTGGCGGAGACCCCTTTCGCTGTCCCTGGGTGTGCGGTTGCGCAGAATGCCGTTGGCGAACTGGTCAGTGATCCGGATGCCATTCGTGATAATCTCCGTCGGCAGGTGACGGGGAGTGTGCGGTGGGAAGATTGTGTGCGAGCGATGATGGGAACAGGGATCGAGGCCCTGATCGAGTTTGGCCCGGGCAAAGTCCTGAGCGGCTTCATGAGGCGAATTGATCGTCGCTTCCCGACCTACAACGTGGCCAATGCCGAAGATGTCGCCGCTGTTGTCGCGGCCCTCTGAGCGTCGCATCCCGTCGGCATGCCGCCGAGTCGGGTAGACAGATTTCAGCCAGCCGAACAAAGGAGTCGGACAATGAAACTTGAGGGAAAAGTTGCCATCGTTACGGGAGGCGCACGCGGCATTGGGCTGTGCATCTGCGAAGCTCTGGCTCAGGAAGGCGCACGCCTTGCTGTCGTTGATATTCTGCAGGAGACTGCGGAGGAAGCAGCCGAGGGATTCAGAGCGCGCGGGATTGAGTCCCAGGCGTTCGCCGCCGACGTGGCCAATGTCGAGGACGTGGGGCGCATGGTGTCCGAGGTGGTGGAGGCCTTTTCTGGGGTCGACATTCTCGTAAACAACGCCGGCATCACACGTGACAACCTTCTGATCCGGATGAAGGAGTCGGAGTGGGACCTGGTCCTTGCGGTCAATCTGAAAGGGACGTTCAATTGCATCAAAGCGGTGGCTCGTCCGATGATGAAGGCTCGGAGTGGCAAGATTGTCAACATCGCTTCGGTGGTCGGGGTGATGGGCAACGCAGGGCAGGCGAACTACAGCGCCTCCAAAGCGGGTGTGATCGGGCTGACCAAGACAGCAGCCAAGGAGCTTGCGGCGCGGAATATTACGGTCAATGCTGTTGCCCCGGGATATATCCAGACGGACATGACTGAGAAGCTCTCCGCTGAGGCACGTGATGCGTTTCTTACCGCCATTCCGCTTCGCCGTCCAGGGACACCGGATGATGTCGCCCGGGTTGTCTGCTTCCTCGCCGGCCCGGATTCCGCGTATGTAACCGGCCAGACGATTAACATCGATGGCGGACTGGTGATGTAGCAAATATCGGCAGAAGCGCTTGCATAGCTAGGGGTTTGGTGACAAATTATTCGGGTTATTGAGGTGATACGGGCACGGCGTCTCGCCCGCCCGGACGGGAAACGGAATTCTGAACCAGAAACAGAGAAGCAGGACGGGAGTGCAACATGTCTTCGGTTGCTGAACGTGTGCGTGAGATTATCGTGGATCAACTCGGTGTGAACTCCGAACAGGTCGTCCCCGAGGCGAAGTTCGTTGAGGATCTGGGAGCTGATTCGCTGGATACGGTCGAGTTGGTGATGGCACTTGAGGAAGAGTTTGGGGCCGAGATTCCCGACGAGGAAGCCGAGAAACTGCAGAGCGTCGGCGACGCGATTGCCTACATCGAGAAGATCAAGGGCTGATCCCCTTCTGTTTGGGCAACTCAAGGTCACCTACCGGCGTTCGTTTCTTCGGTATGTGGCCTTTCTCTATCTTGTTACAGCTTGTAAAGGACGATCATGAGCGAACATCCACGGGTAGTGGTGACCGGCACTGGCGCGGTGTCCTGCTTTGGCATGGGCACATCAGTGCTGTGGGAAAACCTGTTGGCGGGTAATTCCGGTATTGGCCCGATCACAAAGTACGATGCCTCTGCTTTCCGGTGTCAGATCGCCGGCGAGGTAAAGGACTTTGACGTCACTGAGTACATGCCCGCCAAGGAAGCCCGCCGGATGGATGCGTTCTGTCACTATGCGATCGCCGCGGCGGATGAGGCGGTCGCGATGGCTGGCATATCGGCAGACAACATCGACGTGACCCGGGCCGGCGTTATGGTCGGTTCCGGCGTCGGAGGAATTCAGAGTCTGCAGGATCAATGTGAGATTTTGATGACTCGTGGACCGTCGCGCAACTCTCCGATGACCGTCCCCATGATGATCGTCGACATTGCGTCAGGAGTTGTCTCAATTCGTTTTGGCTTCTCCGGGCCTAACCTGTGTGTTGTTACGGCCTGTGCGACTGGTTCACACTCGATCGGTGAGGCGATGTGGATGATTCGTCGCGGCGATGCGGACGTTATGGTCGCCGGTGGGACGGAAGCATGCGTTGCTCCTCTGGGACTGACTGGCTTCTGTGCGATGAAGGCGCTGACCAAGCGCAACGACGAGCCCACCAAAGCAAGTCGGCCTTTCGATGCGGAGCGGGATGGCTTTGTCCCGGCTGAGGGGGCTGGTGTTGTCGTGCTTGAGAGCCTGGAACACGCGAAGGCTCGCGGAGCCGAAATCCTGGCGGAAGTGGTTGGCTACGGTCTGACAGGCGACGCGCATCACATTACGGCTCCTGAGCCTGGCGGGAGTGGCGCGGCACGGGCCATCACCAACGCGCTCAAGGGCGCAGGGATCGGGCCTGAGGGCTTGGATTATATCAATGCTCACGGGACGTCAACGCCGCTGAACGACAAGACGGAGACGGCATCGTTCAAGGCTGCTCTGGGTGAGCGCGCGTACGCCATTCCGGTTAGCAGTTCGAAGTCGATGATCGGGCACAACCTCGGCGCTGCCGGCGGATTGGAGAGCATCGTGTGTATCCAGTCGCTCATCAACGGCGCGGTCCATCCCACGATAAACTACGAGAATCCGGATCCGGAGTGCGACCTTGACTACGTGCCCAACTGCGCGCGTGAGGTCCCTGTGAGGACCGCGATGTGCACGAACTTGGGCTTCGGTGGCCACAACGCAGCCTTGCTCTTCAAACGCTGGGAGTAGGGCTGGACCACGAGTCTTCTGTCGCGGTGAGCGCGCGCGCTGTTTGTTCCCTCAGCTTACTTTCAGGTTGACTATGTATGACCCCCGACCACAACGGCGGGGGTCAACCCTTCTTAGAAAGGGGACGGATGATGAGACCGATCGCCCTTTTTGGTACGTGCCTCTTGCTGGCCATCAGTATGCTATGTGTAGGGTGTTTGCGCCCGAAACTGGCCGGCCGGCGGCTCTTTGGGCATGAGTCCACGTGGGCTCAGACGATCACGCGGAGCTACCCGGGCTGGCGAGCCCCCTATCTGGCTCCCATGTTGCGCGGCGGCGAGGATTCCAGCTGGAGCCTGCGGGCCTACGACTCGCGTGCTGCCGTGATCGCACCGACGGAAGCGATTCCCGTTCAGGGCCCAGGCAACGAGGTCGGCGAGGACGACATCGAGTTGATTCCCGTGGATGGCACGATTCCACCGCCTGTCCGAAGTGGGAAGACCTACACCGTAAAGAAGGGCGATTCTCTGCGTGGGATTGCGGCCAAGGTGCTGGGGGACGAGAGGCACTGGGAGAGTCTGTTGAAGCAGAACCAGAGCAAACTGAGCAATCCTGACCAGCTTCGTCCTGGGATGATTCTCGAACTTCCCTTCCTCTAGACGACGTCTCTGAGGACCGGTCTTGATCCGGGGGTTACCATCCATGTCACCGACTGAACCAGAGCTCTGCGCGCTAAGGCCCATGCATGATACGGGGTGGGATCATGGGGCTCTTTGACTTCATTCGTTCCCGCAAGCGTCGGAAGCTGGCTCGCAAAGGTTTTGCGCAGACGAGCAAGATCCGCCGAGTCGAGCCTGCTCATGCCCGCACGCCTCATATGGGCCGCTCCTTCCTTGCCGTGTTGATCCCTGTCGCTGTCTTCATCGGCGTGTGGTTCACTGCGAGCTTCAGCATTCTCTACCGGCGCAGCCACCCCGCCTCTCGTTACGTTGCCGGCCAAGTGGCAGACCGTAACATCTACAGCGAAGTGGATTTCTTTGTTGTGGATGGGGTATCGACCGAGGCCCGACGGCGTGACGCGATCCGTTCCGTCCCTCTGGTCTTCCGGATCAATCGTACCGGTCCAGGAGAATCCGTGGTGCAGGAATTCCGGATGGTCCGGGAGTCGATTGCTGCCCGGATGGAGAAACCCAAGGATGTCGATGATGGGGAGGAGCTGAAGCCGGAGCCACCTGTACGCAAGCACGTGGCGGACTTTGTCGCCGGGCTGAGCGAGGAACAGGCGGTCACACTGGAGCGGCTGTTCGGAGCGCCGGAAAAGGGCCGTCTCCTTGGGAAGAGCGTCACTGAGGCGTTGAATCGCGGAGTCTGGGGAGATGCGTTGGCTTCGCTCCAGACGACTGGCGACGGCGTCCCAAGTGCGCAGACTGTGGTGTTGGTCGACGAGCAGAACCGGAAGTCGGAGTGCCCGGTTGAGGACCTTCAACCCAAGGCTGCCGCGATCGCGGAGATTGTGGCTCAAGTCTCTTCCGCGACGCGAATCAACAAGACGGAGGAAAGTGAGGCCTTGAGGGGGTTGCTTTTCGACCTCCTCCAGCCGAACGTTGTCCCCGATCCCGATGCAACGCAAGCAGCGCAGAATAGTGCCCGGACGGCCGTCGAAGACATCAAGAAGCTCGTACCTGCCGGGGTCCTGCTGATCAAACGAGGTGTGCAGGTTACGCAAGAAGACATTGACCGCCTCGAACTACACGAGAAAGAGCGGCACAGCCGTCCTTCCTTCCATGAGAACCCCCTTGAGATGGTGCTGATCCCCGGGATCTGTCTGGTGCTCTGCCTGGCTGCTGCAAAGGCCCTGCAAACGCTCCGAGAGGATCTGATTCGAGACCGAGGGATGGTTGTCCTGGTCGGCGTCGTGATGATTATCCAGATCCTCCTCTCTCGCGGCATTGCGAACGTCTATTACATGAACTGGAGCTCCTCCTTCTTCCTCTTTCCCATCATGCCTCTGTCTTTTGCCGCGATGCTCTTGTCTCCGTTGGTAGGGCTGCGCGTGGCACTCTGGGCAGGGACGTTCGCGGGGGTGATTGGTGCTCTGCAGAACGAGCAGTCTCTGCGCCTCTTTGTGATCGGCGCCCTCACATCCATGGTTGCGGCAGTGTTGATGCGTCGCGTGCGCAAGCGCTTCCATGCATTTCGGACTGGGGTCGCCGTCAGTGCCACCGTTTTTGCGGTCGATGTACTTTTCCTTTTCCAAACTGAGATACCCCTTGAAGTGCTTCCGAAGATTTTTGGCCTGGCGTTGCTCAACGGGATTGGGATGGCAACGTTGGCGTCCACAGTTCTGCCGTTTTTCGAGTATGTGTTCGGGATCACGACCGAGATCAGTCTGCTCGAATTGAGCGATTTGAACCACCCGTTGCTGAAGCGGCTCCAGCTCGAGGCACCGGGGACATACCACCACAGCTTGATGGTGGCCACGCTTGCCGAACAGGCTGCGGAAGCCATCGGGGCTGATCCCCTCCTGGCCAGGGTCTGCGCGTACTTCCATGACATTGGGAAGCTGAGTTACCCAGAGTATTTCACCGAGAATGCGCGTGGCGCTGATCCCCATCAGGAGCTTCAGCCGCGCATGAGCAGCCTAGTTATCCTGAACCATGTGAAGGAAGGCATCGATCTTGCCCTGAAGTACAAGCTGAAGAAGCCTATCCGTGAAGCAATTGCGCAGCATCATGGCACAAACCTCGTGTTTTTCTTCTACCATCGTGCCGTGACGAAGCAGAATGGTGGTGGCGAGGGCCCGATCGGCGAGCAAGACTACCGGTATCCCGGGCCTCGCCCCAAGCGCAAAGAGATCACCCTTATCAGCATCGCTGACTCCTGCGAAGCCGCCGCGCGTTCGCTGGAGAAGGCCACACCTGCGAAGATCAACGCACTGGTTGATGAGATCGTGCAGAAGCGTATCCGAGACCACCAGTTGGACGATGCGGACCTGACTCTTGGCGAGCTTGCCGTGGCTAAGGAGACCATCGCGCGCGCGCTAGGTATGATGCTGCACGGTCGTGTGCGGTACCCGAAGGAATACGATAATGAAGCTGATCTTTTCGAAGCAGTCCAAGAAACCGGCTCTGAAGAACCGGAGGCTCCTGATGAAGGCAGCCCACCAGGCTCTGATGATGAGTCGCCTAACGGACACGCTTCCGGCTGAGACCGCAGACCATGGTCTGCTGAACGTTGTGGTTGTTGATGGGGCGACGATGGCTGACCTCAATGAGTCTCATCTTGGGCATTCAGGACCAACTGACGTTCTGACCTTTGATCTGCGCGGAGAGGGTCCGCCCGTGGATCACACAGAGTGGGTTGTTGCTGAGGTTTATGTTTGCCTTGACGTAGCTGTCAGGGCGGCAGTCACCTATACTACGAGTGTCGGTTACGAGGTGCTACTTTATGCGGCCCATGGCATGCTGCACCTTGCCGGCGAGGATGACCGAAATGATCGAGACCGACGTCGCATGCGGTCTGCGGAGCGTCGCATTATGACGTGTCTTCAGGCGGCTTGGCCTTTGGAAGAGCTCTTCGGATACTAGTGCGTTCCTTTTGCTCTCCCAAGTAGTTCTCAGATGTCGGAAGTGCAACGTTCCGCCGGACCGAGATGGCATCCCGTCCGTGCGTGAACAAGCAGAGCGAGCTCGCTTGACCGCCATATGATACCTGGACACTTGAGTCTGCCGCTTGCCGCCCTTGGACTCGCTCTTGGAGTACTGTGGTCGGCCACGCGCGTCGCTTTGGCCAATCTCAGCGGGGGGGCCGTTCGCAAGCTTGAGCTCAGGGACCGCGCCTTGGCTGAAGGGCTGGAGAGGTGGTTAGCGAAGCGTGAGGAGCTTGGCATTCAGGTCCGATTGCTTCTCCTGCTGGACTTTTCGTTCCTCCTGATCTGTCTGTCCTCCTGGGATGTCGCTTCGGCTGATCGTGGGTTGGCGGCCAGACTTGGCCCAGGCCTGTTGGGTATGCTCGCATTCTTCGTGCTGACAGAGGTCATTGGGCGTCATCTTTCCAGCCTGACAACTGCACGTCTACTGTCTTTCTCCGTTCCTCTGGTTCGTTTCTGTGCCGCGCTCGTGTTCCCGCTGTCCATCCCTCTATGTGCGGGCCACCGTTGGGCCAAGGCCTGGCGTGCGAAGCACGCGGAAGAGGCGGAGGAAGCGACGGCTGAGGATGAGATCATGTCGTTGGTCGAGCAGGATGAACAGGAAGCGGCGCACAAGGCTGACCTGGAGGCCGATGAGCGGAGAATGATCCGTGGCATCTTCGACCTGGACGAGACCCTTGTGCATGAGATTATGACCCCACGGGTTGATGTCGACGCCGTTGATGAGGCGACGTCCGTGCAGGATATCAAGGCCCGAATCGTGGATTCAGGGCACAGCCGTATTCCTGTCTATCAGGGCACGATTGATCAGATTACCGGTGTCGTGTTTGCGAAGGATCTCCTGGACGATGCTCGAGTCACTGGCGCTTCGTCGGTTGTGGACCTCCTGCACCGGCCGGTGTTTATCCCGGAGACAAAGAACATCGGTGATTTACTCACCGAGTTCCAGCAGAACAACAACCACTTTGCGGTGGTGCTTGACGAGTATGGCGGAACTGCGGGGATCGTGACATTCGAGGACATCCTCGAGGAAATCGTGGGCGAAATTCGTGATGAGTTTGACAGCAACGAAACGGAGGCCACTCGCCAGGTTCTTCCGGACGGTCATGTCGTCATGGATGCCAGACTGGGGGTCGACGAGCTGAATGAAGCCCTCGGCCTTGAGTTGTCTGAAGATGAAGACTTTGACACGATTGGCGGGTACATCTCAGCCTTCGCCGGCCGGATCCCAGAGGCCGGTGAAGTGATCGAGACGGACGTGCTGTGCATTGAGGTAATGGAAGCAGATCCCCGCCGTGTCCTGACCGTGAAGATCCGGAAGGTGGAGGGGGGCGCGATCATGGACGGCGTGTGACGTGTCCCCGAGCGGATCGGAACCGCCTTTGTCTGAATCGTCTCCCGCCGTCGTTGGTGAGCGCGCTGTGCGTTGTGTAAACAGGAAACAGTCACGTCCTTCCTGCCCTTGATGGCACTGACTTCTGTTCCCGACAAGCCTTGAGGAAGAACATGGTAACGGTCTGGATCATCTTTCTATGCGTCATTGGTGCACTGGTGTTTGAGCGTCTGACGGTAGGGGCTGTTACACGCCATCCCAAGGGTCGGGAATGGGTTCGCTCGCACAAGGTCTTTCACCCGAATTCCATCTCTCTTATACGGATCCCGATGGGGGCTGTCAGCGTCGCTTTCTGGTGGGCAGGCTGGGAGATACTCGCGATTCTCTGGTTCTCGGCGTGGATGATCACAGACCTGACCGACGGCACGATCGCGCGGAATTGTGATCTGGCCACGGAGACCGGGAAGTGGCTGGACCCCCTGAGCGACAAGTGCATGTACTTTCCCCCATTGATTTACTTTGCCGCACGCGGCGTGCTGCCGGAGATGTGGGTAGGCGTTCTGGTGGTGACCGACTCCATCGGCCAATTGTCCAGGTTGTTCACGCACAAGAAGGCGGCCAACTACTTTGGGAAGGCGAAGACAGCGCTGATCACGACCCTTCTTTCGCTGATCGCTCTCAATCAGATGCAGCAGCTGTGGTTTATGTCGCCGCGGTTCATCGGCTTGTTAACGGTATCTTGTGGGCTCCTTGCCTTCCTCTCATTTTACTGCAAGGTTGTCCCCGACGTTTGGTACGCGAATTCTCTCACCTTGGCCAACTTCCTGTGTGGATTGGCCGCCGCCTGGAACATCCAGAGCAATCATCCCCTGCGGGCCTTTATCCTCGTCTTTGTGGGGCAGTTTTTTGATCTGTTCGATGGCCGAATGGCGCGCAAATTCGGCTCAACGAGGCACGGTCCGGTGTTCGATGATATCGCGGATGGAACGACGTTCGGGCTGGTTATCGCGTTTCTTATCTTCCACGAGCTGGCCGCTTCGCTTTCAGCGTTCCAGGGGGCTGTGCTGGCGGCCGTCTATGTTCTGTGTGTCTGCTACCGACTCTACCGCTTCCTCAATCCACCTTCTCCCTTACCGCGGGGAATCTTCAGAGGGATGCCTTCGCCGGCGGGGGCGATGCTGGCCGGGGCATCTATCCTCTTGTTCTCGGACCGGTTGCCACTGCTTGCCGCGGGACTGGTGTTGGTGACTTCCGGCCTGATGGTCTGCAGCATTCGCTACCGGCACTTCGGCCAGCGAATCTGGCCGGGCCTACCCAACACGATGAAACTGCTCGTGTTGATTCTGCTGCTGATTTTCGTCAGCATGAGCTTTGCCGACAAGAACTACGCCGGCTCATTCATGCTCTTTTGCTTCACGGTGGCTGCCACCTACGCCATCTATGGGATCGACTACCGGAGGACTCCTGAGGACCCGGAGGAGAAGGACGACAGAGCCGAAGAGCCGGTGGGGACGCCATAGCCACTGCGGCATTCGGGGGGGCAGGGGAGAGAGGGGGGCGTGTCGCTCAAGCGTGTCGACGGCCAAGCTGCATGGGAAGAGAACGCGCCTGGATATATACTCAGGTGTCTAAGCTGACGCCCCAATGGACCAGGCCTGCGGAGACGGTCTCGGGGAATGAGCCGGACCAGGCGCAGCATCTCGCGGAGCCCACCCCCATCTGCCCCCGGGGATCACTCCGCGATGTTCAGTTCCACCTCCTGATTGGTGAAGATCCAGTAGGCTCGCCCGGGGACTAGTTCGTCAGCGGTCTCGTAGTCGTCCTGATGCCATGTGTAGGCGGGGGGGGTGTAAGTTCCTGCCGGCCGGGCAAGCCATTCCGGCTGGATCGGCGCGAACGTCCCATCCGCGCCGGGAGTCGGGGCGACTCCCATGAGTGACCAGCCTGCTGCCACGGTCACCGTTGCCTCCAACACGGCTTTTCCACTGATCTGCACGATTTCATCCGTGCTCCCCGCCGAGCGGAGCCAGTATCCCTGACCTGGGAGGAGCACGGTTGGGCGGAAGTAGGTCGAGCCATCCCAGGCCCAGACGGTGTAACGTGAACGACCGGGGAACACGGCCTCTACCTCGGGTGTGGTCAAAGCAAGGGGCACGGAGATCATGTTCCAGCCGGGGGCTATGACTAAGTCAAAAGTGAGGACCGCTTCCTGAATATCAACTGTCACCGTTGCCGCTTCGGCCAGGCCGAGAGGGTCGACGGCCTCGTAGACAAACGTATCCCCACCCGAGAAGCCCGGCTCAGGTGTATAGCGGAAGCTCCCATCCGTCTCGAGTACAACCGAGCCGTGCCGTGGTGACACGCGCAGGACGGCTGTGAGGGAATCATTGTCCGCATCGCTGTCGTTGCCGAGAACTCCGGGGGCGCTGACCTCCAGAACGGCGAATTGGGTTCCCGTATATGCGTCTGCTTGTGCGACGGGTGACTGATCCGGCAGGGCCTCCACGGCTATCGTCTCCGTCCCACCTATGTCTCCGTCATTGTCCGTGGCCAGGATGACGATGGTGTGGTATCCGGCAGTGGGCGCGAGCCATTCGATGCTGAATGGCGAGTAGGTCTGTGTACTGACGAGCTCGCCGTCGACGAAGAACGTTACCTCTGCGATGTCTCCGTCTACATCTATGGCGGCGGCGTGTATCCACAGGTCATTGCCGGCCGGAATCTGTTGGTCGGGGTCAGGTGCAAGAAGTTCCACTGCCGGTCGGAGGTTCCTGCCGGGAGGAGAAAGCACAAAGGCCTGTTTCCTGCCTTGATGGAGTCCGTAGCCGGTGATCTGTCCTGCGTCATTGATGGCTGTTGCTGTCTCAAGGGTCCAGCCACTGCTGCTGTCGATCATGGTGTTCAGATTGACTCCTCCGTAGCGGTCCCACAGCATTGCCACCTTGTTCCCCTGCGTGTCTTCAGCCCAGCCTACTACCTTTTCTCCGGCGTTCACACCCAAAGCTGTGCTGCTGCCGTTCCCCAGACTCGGCAACGTCTGCGGCCGCGTGCCCCACCAGGCAACAGCCTGTCTTGTGCCGTCTCTGTGCTGATGGTAGCCAACGGCCAAACCGGAGTCCGAGACGCCGAAAGCAGCGGTTTCACCGAGGGCTGAGTCGGGACTGGGGAGGAGTATCGTCTCGTCCTCATTGGCATGCCAGATGAACGCCTGCCAGAGGCCACTGGTATCCTGAGCCTGTCCAACGGCGGTGCTCCCTTCTCCGGCAACGCCGTAGGCAACGCTTTCATCGCCTCCCAGGGAGCCGATCACGCGCGGGGCATCAGTCGGGGCTGTTGACGTCCAGAGGCAGGCTTGGCGTTTGCCGGCATCCGTGGTTGAGAAACCGGCTGCCTGTGGGCCTGAGATGTCGTATGCGACCCCGACATCCCCGCCGAGTGTGGGCAGCAGCAGTGCTTCACCCGCCGCTGTCCACAGCGCTGGTGCGGGAACATAGCTTGGGGACACCGCCATGTACCCGGCCGTCACACCTGAGTCGTTGAGACTGTAGGCAACGGCCCCCGCCCCCATGTCCTCTAAGGGCGTCGTTTCTCCCCGTCCTTCCTCCCACCGGATGGCTTGAAGCCTCCCCGAGTCTGCCCATGCGAAGCCGGCAACCTGCCCTTCTTGATTGATGGCCAGCGCCTGTGTTTCTTGAGCCCCATCAACGGTCAGAAGGGCCACATCCATCGTGTCACGCAATGCAGCATTGACCGCAATATTACTTGTTCCAGACAGTGATTGGGCATCTCCCGGCTCTGGCAGTTCGGTGATGAGAAGGTTGCCGGCGAGGTCCTGAACCAGTGCCCCATTGAGCTGGAGTGCGGTCGTGTCGATGTAGTCCAGCTGGCCGGTGACATCCCCTGGCAGCGTTGTGTAGCGGAATTTGAGCAGGTTCGGCGGGGTGAACGTCGTCGCCACTGCCGTCCGTTCCGGCCAGCCCGTGTCCAGCGCCAGCACCGGCATTTCCTGGGCAAATTGTACAGTGACGTCTTCCGAGAATTCCGCAGCCAGGAGCAGTTCCGCCTCCGCGCCGTACAACCCATCGGGGCTCTCAGAGAAGACGGTGTTGACAGTCGGGGCCTGGGTGTCCATCACCCACTCGACGGTTGCTCCCTCTGCCATGGCGTTACCGGCTTCATCAACGATGCTGGGTGACGGCGACATTGTCAGGGCGTATTCGCCGTCTCCGGTGGTGAACGGCTGCAGTCCGTAGATCGTCCACATTGTTGTTTCGTGCTCCGGCAGCGCCGTGACGGACTCATCCAAGGGGATGGGTACGCTGTCTCTAAGCAACGTAATAGCGGCAGGCGAGACGCCGGAGACAGTTTCAGAGAACGTTGCGGTCAGGGCTTGTACCGGTGTGTTTCGCAGCGCGGGCAGGACGGGCACGAGCACGACTGTCGGGGGTGTCCGGTCGACTGTGTAGCGTTCTCCTTCGCTGAATCCCCCGGTCAGAGGATTGTTGAGCACGTCTCGGATAGACTGATCACCATCCAGCAGGTCAATCCGGAGTTCTCCATCTCCGCTCCCGGTGTCAACCGCGAGGTCGTAGTGGATTCCAGGTAGGTTCTCCTCCAAGATCACCGTTTCTGACTGCACGACTCCGACAGCGAGAAGCGATCCGGTCTGGTAGGGAACAAAGTCCTCGTCCCGAACAGGGTAGACGGGTTTGCTGAAGCGAATTCGGTAATTGATGAAGCTGGCGTTGGTGGGGGATGCGTCGAGTCGGGTCATGTTGACGACTGACGGTGGCGTTCGGTCATCCAGGTACACCGTGCCCGGATCTCCGTCTCCACCGATGCCCACGCCTTGCCCACCATCGACTCGGAGGCTCCCGCTGAAGGTGTTGTTCGCGTAAACGACGATTCTTCCTCCTCCTCCTCCACCACCGGTTCCGGCTTGGAGGTCAGGTGACACGCTTCCTCCCTCGGCCGTGATTATGCCCTCGCCCTGGAATTCTGTGGCATCGATCAGGACGGCCCCACCTGCACCCGCTCCCGCTCCGGCTGAACTACCTGCCCCGTCAGCACAGATCCAGCCATCACAGAGCACGTTTCCTGTAACGGTGAGCCAAATCAGCCCGCCTCCGTTTCCTCCCGGGCCATCTGGTGTGCCTCCTCCTCCTGCTCCGGGTTCCCCTGGAACGGCAAACGAGCCGTACGTGACGCCCGCCTCGGTCTCCGTACCCTCTCCACCCATGCCGCCGTGGCTTCCTCCTGCATCCACTTCACTGGCTCCGACGGTGTCGTTGTTGGTCGTGCGTCCGGCAATGCTTGGATTGCCCGATTGGTAGCCCCCGAGGAAGCCCAGCCCGAACGCGTTGATCATGCCTCCCGCGTCGAGAGTGAAATCTCCCTCCACGGTCACGTCGAGCAGGCCTATCTGGCCCGCGTCTGTTGGTAACGGCTCGATGGTGGCGCCGGACTGTACGTGCAGGCTCGTGAAGGAGTGAGCCCCGTCAAGGACCACGGTCGTGGGTACAACTCCGTCTCCGATGGTGAGGTCGTAGTCCTCAAACGTGTGGTCGTTCGCGTTGATGGTCCTGGGATGGCGCAGGATTGCCGCGGCCTGGACGACCGGCGTTGACACTGGACCGGTAAGGTTGTCTTCGAGGGTTGGGTCATACATTTCTGACGACGTGCTGAACTGGCTGCTGATCGGGACCACTGTTTCGGGAGCCACTTCCCCGGAGACCAGAACATTGGCTGTGGCTCCTACAGCGATCGATCCGAGGCTTGTGGTCGCGTTCAGGGGTGCCCACGTGTCGCCGCCGTCGAGGGAGACCATTGCTGTATCCAAGGCGCTTGACAGATCGCTCTGAAGGATGGCATCCTCTGTGGCGACCGGCCCCTTGTTCTGGATGGCGATGCTGTAGACCAAGTCACCTCCGGGGACCACTGGTGAGGGGGCGCCGTCAGCCACGATTGCCAGGTCGGCTTTGTAGACGACCCTGAGGGTTGCGGATGTCGGCCCGTAGGTCAGGATCCACTCGCGGCTGTCGCTGAAGGAAGGGAAGAGGGAATCGCTGAACTCTCCCGTGACGGCAGAAGCGTTCAGGAACACGAAGTCGGACCAGACAGGCGGGTCGTAAGGCGGGATGACGTTGGCCTCCAAGGTTCCAGCCAAGTCCACCGAGCCTGTGATCGTAAGCCTGTCATGCTCAGTGATTGGTGTGGTCCCGGCCAGATCGAGGGATAACACGCTCGTGGAGGTCATAGCGAGCGTGCCGTCAATGTGAAGCTCGCCGGGGGACGTTCCGGGGGCAATCCGGCCGGCATTGGTGAGAGTTCCAGTACCTAGATCAATGAGTCCATTGCCCGAGAGGACCCCCGTTGCAGTGTTCTCCATCGGGGTTCCCTGCAGTGCCATCCCCCCCGCTGTGTCGAGGAAAATGACGCCCGCATTGTCGAACTGAGCCGCCTCGTCTATCTGCAGGAGCGCGTTCGTCGCGTTGATCGTTCCCTCATTCACATGCGTTTCTTCAGAGCCCGACAGTACCAACGGAGCCAGCAGATCCAACAATCCCCGATTGAGCAGGGCGCCAATCACTGACACCGGATTACCACCCAGAGTAGGTGACCGGCTCCCCTGAGCGCCAATCGCGGTGCGCAGGATCCCGTTCTGCCCATTCTCAAAGGGTGTGGACTCAACGGTCAATGTCGTAGCGGGTGACGCTTCCTCATTCGTTTCCAGCAGTATGAGGCCCTGATTCGTCAACGGGGCTGTGATCGTCAGCGCAGCCCCGGGAAGCAACGTTACCATGCTCTCTTCGGTGGTGGTGAGTGGGGCGGTCAGTTCGTTGCTGAGTCCCTGTACATGGACGGCGGATTCGTTCGCAACTGGGACCGCGATCCTGCTTCTCCCCCGGAGATCGAGGTCGCCTTGGTTGGTCAAGCTTCCCGTACCAATAACGTCTGTGTCCAGCAGTGTCCAGGAGAGCAGGGAGACAGCTGTGCCATCCAGAGTGAACTCCGTTTGCTCGAGGTCCAGAACACCTGCCCCGCTGATGTCCCAATCCAGTTCGTGGAAAGCTCCATTGCGGATTCTGAGTGTGGATCCATCGGCGATTGACACCGGGCCGCCATTGCTGAAGCTCCCGCCTTCTCCCTCCAACGAGAGTTCCAGGCTGGCGTCCTGCAGGTTGATGGTCCCGGTGTTGGTGTGTTGAGCACCGTCCGCGCCGATGGTGGTGGTGGTCCGAACGTTGATTGACCCGGCGTTGTGCAGTTCGCTCACCATGCGGGCATCGTACGTCCCCTGGGTCTCGATCGCCCCAGTGGCCAGGTTGGTCAACACCCCGGACTCGAGATACAGAGAGGCGTCACCCGGTTCTGTCGCCTCTATCCGGAGCTGTCCACGGTTGCTGAAGTCCCCGGCTATGTAGAGCTGCGTATCGCCTCCTGCTATGACTAGGGACGACTGGTCGCCGGTTGTCAGGCCTCCATTCAGGTGTGCGACTGCTCCGGAAGAGACGGAGATGCTGCCGCGGTTGTCAGCGACCAGCTCGATTGCCGTGTTGTCCCGGAGCGTGATCGCCCCATCGTTCGCGATCACCCCGACTCCGTCGATCGTTCCGCCGTCCACGATCAAGACACCGTTTTCTCCCACATCGCCGTTGCCGCCGAGCGTCAGTGAAGATTGCGAAATGGTCAATGTTTGCGTACCGGTGTCTCCACCGATTTGCAGCCCGGCGACCTGGGCGTCGATGTCCAGGGCTGCCTGGATTCCCTCTTCCAAGGTCAGGAACACGCTGTTCCATGCGTTTGGTTGGACCGGAGGGTTCCAGTTTGCCGTGTCGCTCCAGAGCACTTCATCTCCCAGACCACTCCAGGTGATGCCATAGGGGTAGTAGACCGTTCCGTCCTGCCCTGCCGGGCCGCTGTTGCCCCCAGTTCCTCCAGCCGCGGTGATGGTCCCGGTGATTGTGGCATTTGGGGCATCGAGAGCGACGCGCCCGCCTCCGCCTCCGCCGGTTGGGGCTCCGCCGGCCCCCCCGCTCCCGCCGTTGGCTGAGATCTGGCCTGTCCCGCTGCAGTCCGGGGCTTCGAGCCAGATGGACCCTCCTGCTCCGCCTCCTGCCATCCCGGCGCCGGGCTGACCGTCGGCAGCGATCGTTCCTGCATAGCTGAGTGCTCCAGTCACCTGAATCCGGATGGTGCCTCCCCCGTTTCCGCCGGTGTCGAGGTCCCCAAGGGCCCCGCCTCCCGCGCCCGGAAGTGAAGGCTCGGTCATGTCGCCGTACGTTGCAGAGACCGACCGTGAGGGTTCTCCACCGACTCCCCCGTGGCTTCCTCCGGCCGTGTCGGAGCTTCCTCCGGAGGTCGTGTTATCCTGCGTTCGTCCCGTGTTGCTGGCAAGGTTGTCCCCAACATTTGCGCCCAGGTATCCGTTCCCTGAAACATCGATAGCACTGGTGTTGTCAACAGTGAGTGTGCCGCTGATGTAGACGTCCAGTCCATAGACTGCTCCCGCGTGTGACACCTCGTGAGTCATGAGAGACCCGTTTAGCAGACTGAGAGGACTGTTGATGCTCAGCGTGGTGTCGCCGGTCCAGTGGATGTAGGAGCCTCCGTCCATCGTCAGTGTTTCCACGGACTGGAGCGGGGCTTTCAGCGTTCCGCCCGTGAGGAGGTCGACGTCTCCGACGTTCGTCAAGGATTCCGAGGAGAGGCGCGCGCCTTCGGATACGCTGAGAGTGGTCAACGCTGTCAGGCCCGGAGCATCCGAATAGGCGTGGTTGGCGCTTGCCCCATGGTTGTTGAGCACCAGTGTTTCAGTCCCATTGGCGATATCTTGCCAGTAGACCGTTCCGGCCCCGCCGTTCTGGCCTGCGTTGCCACTGCCGCCGCCGTAGCAGGTCACCGTACCGGAGAATGGTGTGTCGCCCGTATAGAGGAGGGCAATGCGTCCTCCTCCGCCTCCGTGGGTTGCGGCTGCGGGTGTTGTCCCGCCATTGCCTCCCCATGCATTGATCTCTCCCGCACCCGCCAGGCTGTCGACACTCAGGCGGATGGATCCACCGGCGCCGCCACCGGCTTCGCCGGGTTCGGGCGTGTCACCGCATGCCGTGATGAGTCCATCATTGTGAAGTGTTCCTCCTATTGCCAAACGGATAACGCCACCACCGTTTCCTCCGGGCGTTGTGACAGATCCTCCCCCAGCCCCGGGCTCAGACGGGGCTGTTGGACTGTCGTACGGTGTCGCGTGCCCTCCACCCGGCCCCCCGTGGCTTCCACCCGCCACGCCAGCGCTTCCGCCAGCCGCAACACTGTCACTTGTCCGGCCGACTGGTGACGCGTTTCCGGGCTGGTTCCCGCCGAGATACCCGAGGGCGTCGGCGGTGACCACGGCACCGGAGTTGACGATCAGATCCTCCTCAATGCTGAGATCAATCGCACTGGTTGTCTCGTCTGTGGCGGGGGAGTGGGTGAGGATCGCGCTGTCCGCAACCGTCAGGCGCTTGAGGTCGTGTGCGCCGTCTATCGTGACTGTCACGGCACGCTCCCCGTCCCCAATGGTCAGGTCATACCCGTCGAACGTGGTGTCATCGGCAGCGATAGTGCGGTCCTTCTTCAAGATGGCCATCATCGGCACGACCGGGGTCACGAGGTCGCCGGTCAGGTTGTCAGGAGGATTCGGGTCGTAGTGGTCGGAAGAGACCTCAAAGGATGAGATGACATCCGTTGTCGTTTCCGGCCGGACCGTCCCAGTGACGACGACCTGCGTGACCGATTGGAACGCCAGTTCGCCAAGAGCAAGATCACCTGTCCACGGAATGGGGGCATTTCCACTAACGGAGACGGTGATTTCATCGAACGCCGCGGGCAACGTCGCGCTCAGTGTCGAGCCCGGTGCATCGAGCCGCCCGTTGTTCGTGATTTCGAGTGTGTAGGTGACATCGTTGCCGGGGATAACGACTGCCGGTGACACTTGGTGGGTGATGACCAGGTCCGAGATGTAGACGACTCGCAGCAGCGCCTGGGGCGGGTGGTACTCCATGATCCAGTCGCGGTCCAGATCCAGGGCTGAGAAGGGCGGCAGATCCATCTCGGCGAACTCACCTACGACGTCGGTTGCCTCAACCAGAGAGTAGTCCGTCCACACTGGCGGATCGTAGGGGGCGATGAGTGTGACCACGAGCGTGCCATCCAGCGTTGCGGTTTGGGTGACCTGGATTCGGTCATGCTCTGGCCCGGGGACTGTACCACCGAGTTCAATGTCGAGGATGCTGGTTGCGGTCAAAGCCAGGTCGCCATCGATGAGCAGGTTGCCAGCGGAGGCCCCAGGAGAGATTGTCCCGGCGTTCTCGACGCCATCATCTCCGACTACGACCGTTCCTGTGCCCGACAGAGTTCCGGCTTGGAGATTTCTGAATGGTGTGCCGGTGAATTGAAGCCCACCCGGGTCGGCGACCAGGACGTCTCCGGCGTTGTCAAATGACTGGGCACCCGTGACCAGCAAGGGTGCCTGGATCGCACTGACAACTCCGGTGTTGGTGTGGATAACGCCCTCCGCCGTCAACTCGAGGGGTGCCTCGACGTCGATGGAGCCGGCACTGTTGATTGGGCAACCGATGCGCGAAATGGCCGCTGTGGGGCCACCAGTGCTGCGGACAACGCCGCCTGCTTCATTGGCCAGTCCGCCCGTGGTAACTGACAGCAGAGGCGTGCCTCGGGAGCCGATCTCCGGGATGAGTTCGATCGTGCCTTGGTTCGTCAGGGGTTTTGCGCAGGAGACTGTACTCGCATCTCTGATGGCGAGTTGCCCCTGGTTCGTCAGGGGGGCGTCAAGGACAAGTGTGGCGTCGGCTCGGGTGTCGATCCGGCCGCTGGAGGGGGCGGTCAGCGGGGCGGCAAACGTGTTTGTACCTGCAGTGGCCTCAATCGTTCCTTCGTTAGTCATCGGCAGACTCACCAGCGCTCCGCCCTGCAGGCTGACCGTCCCGGTGTTCGTGACTGATCCGGCTCCCTTGAGCTCGGCATTGAGCAGCGTCCAGGTGACTGCGGAGGAAGCGGCCGCCCCAATGTCGAAGGTTCCGTCTTCGACGTGTATGTCACCTGTGCCGTCGACGCCCCAGCTGGGCTCGCGTAAAGTGCCCCCGAGAACCTGCAGCCGAGCGGTCGCGGGGATGGTGATGGCGCCGTTGTTCGTGAAGTCCGGATCGGTGCCCACCTGCGAGACGATCAACTCCTGCCCAGCGGCAATGTTGAGCGTACTGTCGGCTGCGTTACTGTGGTGAGCGTCAGCCTTTTGCAGGACCGTTCTTGCGCCGACATCGAGCGTTCCGGCATTGTGACACTCTGCGTGGAAGCGTGCTTCCCCGGTGCCGCTGGTCTGGATACGGCCCCCGGTCGCATTGGTCAACGAGCCGCCAGCTATCTCAAGGGTGACCGATGTTTCAGGTGATGTGCTTTCCAGGTGAATCAGCCCGTTGTTGATGGTTGGACCAGTGATCTTGAGTAACGTATTCGGACCGAGGAGTTCAAGCACGGAAGCCGCGATGGACGTCAGGCCGCCGTTGAGCTCGGCCGCTGATTCGGGGGCGACCTTGACCACGTTCCGGTTGTCGACCGCCACGTTCACGACGGCCCCATCGGTGAGCCCGATTGATCCGTCGTTGTCAATGGGGTTGGCTCCGTTGAGCGTGCTGTCGGCTACCATGAGTGTGTCGTTCGCGCCGATCTCGAAGGCGCCGTCGAATGTCAGCGTGCTGTCCTGGACCGTCAGCTTCTGGGAGCCGTTGGCGCCTCCCAGGAAGAGGCTCTTGACGTGGGCATCGATATCCTGAATCGCGTTGGCGCCGGATTCGAGAATGATGTAGGTATCGTTCCATGGGCGTGGGAGGATGGGCGGGTCCCAGTTCGCCGTGTTACTCCAGTACGTCCCGTCTCCAAGCCCATTCCAGTAGATTTCGTAAGGGTAGTAGATTGTGCCATCATTGCCCGCCGGCCCGCCGTTCCCACCCGCGCCGCCGAAGGCAGTAATTGTGCCGGTGATGTCAACATCAGGGGCGTCCAGGGCGATGCGTCCTCCGCCTCCTCCGCCAGTCGACGTTCCTTCGTTGCTCCCGTCGCTGCCGTTGGCTGTGATGTGTCCGGTTCCGTTACAGATTGGGGCGATAATCCAGATGGATCCGCCGGCTCCGCCGCCGGCCGGTCCTGATGCCGGCGCGCCGTCCGCAGCAAAGCGCCCTGCGTACGTAATCGTGCCGATCACGTTCACATGCATGACGCCACCACCGTTGCCGCCGGCGCCTGAGGTGTCCAGCGCTCCGCCGCCTCCGCCGGGGCTTGTCGGAGTCTGCATATCACCGTACGTCGCGGCGACGGCTCGAGTAGGATCGCCTCCTCCGCCCGCGTGGCTCCCACCCGCACGCCCCGTGCTGCCCGCGCTCGTACTGTTTCCGTCGGTACGGCCGGCTTGGCTTGGGGCGTTGTCTCCACGGTTGGCTCCCAGATAGCCGCGCCCGGACACATCCAGAGCACTTTCTGCATCCACGGCCAGGTCGCCGTTGACCTGCAGGATCAAATCGTACACGGCGCTCTCGTCTGACGTCTCATGGGTCAGTACAGCGCCGTTGACGAGGTCCAGGTTGCTGTTGACTGTGAGCGTTTGACCTGTGCCCCAGTCGACGTACGTGCCGTCGTCTATCGTGAGGGTGTTGACGGATTCGAGCGGCGCTCGGAGAACGCCCCCTGAAAGCAGTGACACGTCCGTGGTCTCAATAAGCTCAGAAGACGAAAGGCGTGCGGCTCGGGCCACCGATAGCGTGTCGAGTCGGGGGAGCCCCGGAGCGGTGGAATAGGCGTGGTCCGCCACATAGCCGGCATTGTCCAGCGTGAGCTCCCCGTGCCCTATGTCTGCTTCTTTCCGGTAGACCGTTCCCGCACCTCCATTTTGGCCGCCGTTTGCGCCACTTCCGCCGCGGCACTCAATCGGACCGGTAAAGGAAGGTGTCGAGGTGTAGTAGATGGCGATCCGCCCACCGCCGCCCCCGTGCGTCTGGGCAGCGGTTGCGTGGCCTGTATCTCCACCGTTGGCGCTGATCGTCCCCGTGCCCAGGAAGTCAGGCAGATGCAGGTAGACCGCTCCACCTGCTCCACCACCTGCTTCGGACTGTGGCGCGGCGTTGCCGTTCGCCGAGATGCGACCGTCGTTGTGCAGCCTTCCCAACACGACAAGACGTATGACCCCGCCGCCGTTCCCCCCCGGGCCAGTGCCGGCGCTTCCTCCTGCACCGGGCTGGGTCGGGTCGACAGGACTGTCGTAGGTGCTTGTCTGAGCGCCGCCCGGCCCGCCGTGGCTTCCACCGGCGGCGTCTGTTGTGACGTCCGTCGGTATGTTTCCGCTGGTGTAGCCCACGGAGGAGGGATTGCCGGGTTGGCTCCCGCCCAGGTAGCCTCGACCGTCTGCATCGATAGCGCTGTCACTGTCGATGGTGGCGTTGCCTCTGACTTCCATGTTGACCTTGTACGTGGTCGCGATCGTCGCGATCCGGTGCGTGATTGTTCCTCCCTGGAGCACGTTCAGGTCACCGGTGACCACGAGCTTCGCGTTCGGGGAGGTCTGTTCAAGTACGGCGCTATCGATGGTCAGATCGACCACCGATGTCACATCGGTTTGCAGGGAAGCGCCGGCTTCGACCAGAGTCGTGTCGGCTCGTGAGAGGCCCGTGGTGGTCACGGCCGCTGCGTTGCTGACCGTCAATGCCTTGACCGACGTGATGTCCGTGATCTGCGTGGGGGTCATTGCCGAGGCAACGCCGGCGTTGTCGACATGCAGCTCGCCGAGGGATTCGCCGACCGTTTTGAGCCAGACCGTTCCGGCTCCGCCACCGTTCCCGCCGGTGCCGCCCGTACCGCCTGACGCGTTGATGGTTCCGGTGAACAGCCCGTGCTCTTGGGCCACGACAGTGACCCGCCCTCCGCCGCCTCCGCCGGTCGCGATGTCCGCGTCACCAGCGCCCGTTCCGCCGTTGGCCGCGATCGTTCCCGATCCGGCGATCGTCACAGTGGTGATGCGTATACTTCCTCCAGCTCCGCCGCCAGCCATCGTCTGAGGTGTGTCCGGGCTGGTCCCGTTGGCTGAGATCGTGCCGCCCTCATCGACGGTGAGTGTACCTTCGACCGTGAGGAAGATGATGCCTCCGCCGTTACCGGCTGGTCCTATGCCGCCCCCGCCGCCGCCTGCCGTGACTGGCGCGGGTGTGTCACCGTACTGGGCTGCGCTGCTGCCGGGTGAGCCGCCAGAGCCTGCGTGAGAGCCGCCAGCTGGGACCGTGCTGCCCGGGGCGTGATCAAGCGTCTCCCCGAAGTCCTCGGTGTTCGTGCCTTGGTTTGCGCCAAGATAGCCGCCACCATCGGCGCTGATGTGACCACCGGCCTCGATGGTCACGTTACCCTTGACGGTGAGGAGGAGGCCGTCTGGGGCGCTCGGGGTGATTGGGGGGTGCGTGACGGTGGCGTATGGCCGGACGATCAGGTCAGCCAACTCATGAGGGCCTTCGACGGTGAGGGTGACCGGGTTCTGCCCGTCGCCGACGATGACCCTACGCCCTTCGAGATCGGTGTCGCTGCTCGCGACGAAGCGATCAGAGGTGATCGTGATGTCGGTTGAGAGCGGGTTGGCGGAATCGCCGCTGGTGAGGATGAACTGGCTGAATCCGGTGAGTCCCGGAGCCGTTATTGTGCCGATACCGTCGGCCGGATCACCGCTGTTGTCGATGGTCGCACCGGTCACGGCTGCCCACGGTGTTGCCGTGGCGGACGGGCGGGTGTAGAGCTGAAGAGCGTCCTCGTTGCCGATGCCGGGCAGGCCATCGAAGTGAATGACGACATCGGCAGTGAAGGGCGCTTCTTCATGGGCAAGCCATACCTCCCAGTGCGCGGCTGAGTAGCCGGGAAGGAGACCGTCGTCCAGAGTGGGAATGACGTCGTTCTGAACGACTGCGAAGAGCGCATCCGGGCCGGGGCCATCCTGCCAGGCCAGATCTGCCTGAACACCTGCGGCGACGTCGATGTTCTGGGCGTCGCCTGAACCGGCCAGTGCCCGGTCGCCGACGATGGCTCCGGACAAGACGCGGACCGACGCATCAGCGTTCACCAGCGTCCCATCGTTGGCGTTGGCAGACCCATCGCGCATGGTGACTCCGTCGGGCTCGTCAAACCGCCAGTACGCTCCCAGGGAGTTCAGGTAGTCGGGGTGTTCGGACGTGACCTTGCGGTTGAGCCAGTCAAGTCGGGTCGCTTCGTCGAGCGCTGTATGCCAGATCCGGACTTCATCAATGTCACCGGCGAATTCGCGGGTGACGGCCAGGGCTCCGTCAGGGACGCCGTCGATGTTGCTGCCGATATAAAGTGGGGAGAGGTTCTCGTAAGAGATATCCAGCCCCGGGAATGTTGCCTGGGCGTCCTCCCGGCCATTCACGAACAGCGTGACATCCACGCCGGCTTCGTTATCGACGACGACAGCAGCGAGGTGCGTCCAGACGTCGGCTTCGACGAGTGTCGCACTGTTGAGAGAGCGGTCGATGAAGTCCCCTACACTGCGGAATGCGACGTTGAACTGACAGTAGCCTGTCCCGCCTCCGGTGACGGAGAGCTGGTAACCGCCTGAGGCGAGGGATGGACCGAAGGTTGAGAGGATCACCCGGTGTTGGTCGATGGCGCTCGGTCTGACCCAGGCCTCGAGAGTGAACTCAGACATACCGGTGAGGGCGGTCCCGCTGCCGCAGTCGACGTATTCGTCGATCCCGTTGAGAGCGAGGGCGCTGCCGGCTCCGGGCACCACTGGCAGCACGCTTACGGTGATGGCGGCCTGGTCCTTGCTGCCACTCGTCCCGTCCCCGACTTCGTAGCTGAACACGTCCTTGCCCAGGAAGTCTTCGTTGGGGCTGTAGTGGATCGCGCGTCCGTCAGCGCTTACGCTGGCATTGCCGAAGACCGGGGACGAGACAAGCCGGAGGACGGTGAGGGTCTCGTCTGCGTCGGGTGCGAAGGTGTCGTTGGCGAGGACGTCGAGTGTGACGGTCGCGCTGTTCCCATCGACCGTGAAGGCGTCAGCCTGTGCGGTCGGCGCGTCGTTAACCGGGGTGACGGTGAGGACGAATGAGTCGGTCTCATCGTAGCCCAGGTTGTTGGTTGCGGTGACATCGATGGTTGCTTCGCCGTACCAATCAGGCTGGATTACGAGGCTGAGTGCCGCCGCCTGAGAGATCGCCGGGACCACGTCCCCCTGGCTGGATTGCGCCTCGTAGACGACAATGCTGTCGGGGTTGTCTTCGAAGACGGTGTCTAGGTCCGCGACCGTGATTGTTCCCTCATCTTCGAGGACCGTGATGTCGTCGATGGGTGAGACAATGCGCAGGCGGGCGCCAAAGGGGATGCTGGCCGTGTTGTTGTTCGTGTCGAACTCAGCGGGAATCGAGTTCTCAACGATCACCTCGATGTCGCCGTAGTCGTCGGCCAATGTTGTCTGGATGACGGCCGGTGCGGTCTCTCCCGGCTCAACCGACAGGGAGACGGTGTTGAGGAAGAGCCGTGCCTCGCCGAGGAGGTGGTAGAAGGTGACTGAGGCAGTGCCTGCGGCGCCGCCGTTGTTCTTGATGTTGGCTGTGATGGTCAGCAGTTCGCCGACATCGGGGGTCGTGTTTGACATGGTGATGGCGTCGGTTTCGGGGAACGTGAGGTCGGGTGCGTCGCCGACGACGAGGGCGCGGCTGGCTTCATTGTTGGTCTCACTCACTTCACCGACGCTGTTTTCCTCGTCGATCTTGACGCGTACCACATGGGTGCCGATCAGCTCGGAGGAGAACGTCTCGGTAGCGACAACCGTGGTGGACGAGGCGCGGTCGTCGTTAGCACTCAGGCCTTCAACCCAGATGCGCTCACCGAAAAGCTCACTGTTTACGTAGAAGGCCACGTAGAACCCGTCGGATGACACGGATCCGCGGTTGAGTATGGTCGCTAGAATGCTCACCTCTTCGCCCGGATCGGGGTTGATTTCGCCTGGGGCGATGTGCTGAGACAGGATTTCCAGGTCGGGGTTCCGGTTATAGACGTGCACGCGCAAGAGGGCGGTGTTGTTGTCCTCATGGATCTCCACGATGTCATCCGGATAGTCCGCGAACACCGTGACAGTGTAGGAGCCCACCGTGTTGAACTGGTGTGAGACGAGGGGATGTGTGAAAGCCCCGGCGGCGATGTGGGGGATCACGTCCGTGCCGATCAGGGCCCCGTCGAGTCTGAAGGAGACCCCTACGTTGTCGACCGCAAACGATCCGCCATTGCCGATCCGCGGCCGGATGTCCAGAATGGTCTCCACCGGAATGCTGACCGAGTAAGGCCACCCAAAGGTCGCGGTGACATCCGGCCCGAGGATGCGCATCCGAGTGTTGTTCAGTTCGTTCAGTTCGGGGACGACATTTTCCTCATCGACCACCACTCTGGCCTCATGTCCGCCAGCGACAACTGCCCAGACGGCCGAGGCCACCTGCCGGCTTCCTCCTACTCCCAGAGAGTCGATATAGACCGGGTCACCGAGCTGGACGTCATCGATGTAGAAGGTCACGAAGAAATTCTCGGCAGCGCTGCTGCCCGAGTTGATGACCGTTGTGGACAGGTTGATCGAGCCTCCGACGGGTGGCGCCTCGTCAGAGATCTGGATCGGCTGCGGAGCGATCTCGGAGGTCGCCCGCTCAACGAACAGGCTCTCGAAGTAGATCTGGTTGATCTCGCTCCACTCGGCCACGAGGTCGTCCGGATCGACCACCACTTTGACTTGGTGCCAGCCGCTCTCCGCGAACGAGACGTTCGGGAGGCGGACGTAGATGGAGTTACCGCAGCAGACTGGCGGGACACTCACGTTGCCGATGAACCGCTCTTCGTCTCCGAACAGATCGTAGACGCGCGCAACCGTATCGGCGGATGGCGAGCAGGTGATGTTGCGGATACGGAAGCTGATGTCGATGGTCTCGTTCTGCAGCGGCGATTGATCGCTGAAGTACATGTCCACGGGCACCAGATCGGGCAGCACCGGATAGACGTACCGGGAAATGGAGCTGCTGTTGTTGTGTTCCCACAGCTCCTGGATGCTGTCGTACGGATCAAGCCGGATACCTACGTTGTGTTTTCCGACGGTCTCATAGGTGACATCGAAGGTGAGGGTGGTGCCCTTTCCGGCACCCAGATAGGCCACGTTCCGAGTCTCGACTATCTGCCCATCGGCGGTGAGGTGAACGAGGATGTTCTCGGCTGGCAGGTTGCCGGAATTGGCGAAATAGGCTGAGACGGCGATGGGCGTGTTGATGGTCACGCACCGGGTTGTCCAGTGCAGGTTCCAGTAGTTGGTGACAAGGTCGGGACCCTGTGGGGGAGGCGGGGTGAAGCCGCCGCTCCCGACTGGAATGGGGATCACCTCAAACTCGAGATCAGGCCCGACACCGGTCAGGGTGAAGTCGGTCACCTCGGCCCGCACGGTGTAGATGCCCGAAATACCCGGGACCGGGAAGTGAATGGCGAAGCCACCGTTGTAGTTGGTGTGGCCGACGAAGGTCTGGCCCGTCTCGATGATTGTCACGTCGACCTGTGCCCCGGAGACGTCCGAGTCTGAGTCAAACGAATCGACATAGTCGGCACGGCCGGAAAGCCGCATCGTGCCGTAGGGGTAGACGGTCGTGTTGCTGAGCGCTCCGGTGACCTCGATAGCCCCGGGGACCGCGAAGTCGCCGACCACCACCGGGCGGATTGCGCTGTTGTTCAGCTCGTTCTCCTCCTCGATGTCGCCTACCTCGTCAATGACCACTCGAATGGGATAGAACTGATCTATGGGGAAGACGTGGTTGATCGAGACCGTCGAGGAGCTGTGGGCGAAGAGTTGCGGGATCACGCGTTCCTGAATGAAGATGTCTTCCTCGTAGAAGCGGACGGAGATGTTCTCGGTGGGGAAGTCGGAGGCGTTGTGGACCTCCGCGGTGATGGTGATCTCTTCGCCTGGATCCGGGTTGCGATCGGTGAAGGTGATGTCGTTGGCGAAGATCGAGATGTCGAGCAGGTCGTCGCTGACGGTCGGGCCTGATTTGTATTCCGTGGCTTCGCCGATGGCCTTGTTGCCGAGTTCGTCGTAAGCGAGGAATGTGTAGCCTAGCCGGTGGTCGAGTGGGCGCGTGGTGAGCAGTGAGAAGACCTTGCCGTCGGTCACGACGGTGTCTTCGCCGTCCGCTTCGCTCATGACGTACTCGCCTTCGTCGTCATCGAGGCAGTCGCCGTCGCCGTTCAGGTCAAGGCAGACTTTGGGATAGCCGGCCATGGGGGCGTCGCCGTCAGCGTCCCGGTAGATGACCCGGTACTCGAAGAACGTGTCAGGCGATCCCAGGCCCGGGGCAACGCCGGTGTCCCCCGGGAATGGGGAGACGCTGGAGAACGCTAGGTTGGGCTGTTGCGAGGGGGTATAGCCGAGCCCAATGACGAGGACCTGGTAGTCGCCCGCATTGGAGGTCCACGTGAGTCTGCCGTCGAAGGATGCCACTGCGTCGGGTCCGAAGTTCAGTGTCGTTGTTCCTTTCTGCCCCGGTTCCAGTGAAAGAGGCGGACCGGTCACCGTGAACTGTGGCGTGTCGCTCGTTCCGGCAGCAAGGTCGAGGGTCGTGTTACCGGTGTTGGTGATGACCACCTCTTTCGCGGCCTGGTGACCAATCGGCACGAGGCCGAAGTCGTAGAACGTAAGTGCGAATGAGGCGGCCGGAGCGGGTTGCTCCCCGGTCCCGGTCAGGCGCGCGGTGAAGCTCCCCGTCGCGGTCTCGAGGGTGAGTTCTTCGTTGTAGAAGACCGTGTCATCTGGGCTGAACACGACGTCCAGTGTGGCCTGCTCACCCGGGGCGAGGTCGAGGGTGGCAGCGTTAGCAACTGAGAAGGGCGCGTCGACGTTGATGGCATTGACATTCACTGGTTCGTTGCCGGTGTTGGTGACCACGAGATCGCGGCGTAACGTGCGGTCGGTGGCCAGGGCCCCGAATGCGATCGTGCCGGGAGCTAACGCCAGGTTTCCGCCGGCGACCACCAGTGTTGCCGGGAGCAGAATGCTGGGGGTGACCGGGTCATCGCTTGCCAGCGCAATGTCGGCAGTGTACTCGCCGGGATCGGTGTTGCCGTCGAACTGGACCAGAACCACGGCATTTTCTCCCGGCTCGACGGTCCCGGTCGTCCGGTCGAGATCCAGCCAGGGGACGGACTCGGTCAGTGTGTAGTGCAGTGGGGCAACACCGGGGTTCTCAATGGTCAGTTCATCGACTGGGATAGCTGTGCCAACTGCCACGGTGTGGGTGAAGGCGGTTGGCGAGGGCGTCGCAACCGCGCCGTTGATGGTGAGGGTAACCGGAACGGCGATGGTTGGGTTGGCAGGATCATCCGAGCTCACGATCAGGTTCTGTTCGTGGAAGCCGGGGTCGCTGCCGGTGAAGGTCACCACCACAGCATCCTGTTCCCCTGGGGCGACTGTTCCGCGCGTCTTGCTCAGGGCGCCCCACGTTTCGGTGACCGGTGCGCCGGACACATCCGTGGCAGCGTCTCCTTCCAGGAGCCCATCGTTCCCTAACGTACTACGGTCGCCGCCGTCGCCTGCGTCGAAGGTCCAGAGACCGCGGAGGCCCGCTTCATAGCCGGTCAGGGCCCGCATCATGGTCGCGTGGACCTGGACCTCCGTGCGCTCGTAGTTCCACACGCGAAGGCTGTCGATGCGCCCGTTGAAGTCCGTGCCTTGGGGGGCTGCGCCGATCAGCAGCGGCGTGCTTGAGGAGACCAATGCCGCATCGACAGTCAAATCGGCAGCCATTGACCCGTTGACATACAGGCGTATCGTGTCGCCATCGAACGTTCCGGCGACATGGGTCCAAGGGGCTTGGGGCACGGGAGCGGTCACGACGTGGGACGCACCCGAGCCGATGAAAAATGCGATGTCCGTACCGGTGTCGGTGAGGAGGAGGCCGAACCCGTCGGTCTGTGTCGCGTCGGTCGTCTTGGTGACGATGGCTCCGGGCGTTGTGGTTGGTCTGATCCAGGCTTCGACGGTGAGATGCACGAAAGACAAGCTGGAAGCGTGGGGCACGGTGACGACATCGCCGTCCCCGTCGAGTGCGAGCGCGTGTCCGGCCTCGCTTCTGGGGATGCCGGCCAGACTGTAGTTGAGTTCGGTGTTTCCAGTGTTGCTGATGATGAGCTCACGTGAGAGGAACGCACCGTAGTCAACGACCTCATCGAACATGTCCGGGTCAATGCCGATCACCGGCTGAACGCCGTTGCCCTGCAAGTCGACGGCTACCGGTGCGTGTGCGCTGTTGACGATCAACGTATCGCTTTGCGGCCCGCCGATCGCGGGTCTCATGGTGAGGATTAGGGCCAGCGTTCCGTCGGCAGGCACAATTCCGGCTGCCGGACTGACTCCAAAGGGGGCGACGGCCGAGGCGCTGAATTCAATGCCGAGGTCACCGGTGTTGACCAGTTCGAGCGAGGCCGTGCCGGTTTGGTTGATGGTGACGTCGCCGAAATCGATGCTGGGAACGGCGGCCGCGAGGTCAGCCACTCCCACGCGGAAGGGAACCAGTTGCGCGTCCTGAAGCTCGCCGGTGAATGCGTCGTGCAGGGCCACGTGCAACGCGTACTGCCCGTGCACAACGTCGGGGGGCAGGATTGTGGACACGGTCGTCACGTTGTGAGCTGATTTGGAGATCGTCGCGGCAACGGTGACCGTTGTGCCAGCCACGACTTCGGGGGTGGTGTCCTGAATGCTGGCGGTCACGGTGACGTTCTGGATGGTCGCACTCGTATCGAGATCAAGAATCCCCACTACCTGTGAGCCGGGCTCGTAGCCCACCGGGCTCTGGATCTGAACAGAGCGAATCTGTGCTGGCGAAGGCGGAATCTCAACGGGGATCCCACTCACCGTGTCGACGACTGCGTTTTCCGCACCCGAACGGTTGACGGTGGTTACTGCGATGTAGTAGGTCTGGCCGCTTTGCAGGCCGGTGACGGTGGCGGACGTGGTGAGCGTGGTCAAGGCTGGAGTCAAACCAGCAACCGAAGCAAAGTCGCTGGCGTGTGCGTAGACGGCGTAGTGACGGATGTTTTCAGCCGGCGAGACCGGGGCCCAGGAGACGGCGATCTTGCCCACGTTCGGGGCCAGACTGACGCCGTCCGGATTGGGCATCAGCGTGTAGCCCATGCTGCTGAGAGCGACGCTGGGGTTGCTGTCGTCGTCAATCGCGACGACCTCGACCGAGTAGGCCGTCGCCGGGGTTAGCCCCTCGACGTTGACCAGCGTCTGGTTCGCGGGCACGTCCGTCTGCCCTTGTCCCACAAGCACTCGATACCCGGCCAGATCGCCGGCGCTGTTCGCGGACGGTTGCCAGCCAACGGTGAGAGCCGTGTCCGTGGTTGTGATGGTGATGGCGGTCGGGGGCTCGGGGGGGACGATGTCGACAGGCGTTGCGAACACGGGCACGACATCACCGAACGTGTTGCCATTGGCGTTCGCAGCCACTACGGCAAGGGCGTACTCTGTGCCCTTGGTCAGCCCGTCGATGGTGGCAGTGAACGTCCCGGCAGGGACGGTTTCCAGGGGGGACAGCGCCTGGACGTTCGTGTAGACGTCCGTTTCGGCGTAGACTCGGTAGTGGGCCACGTCGGGCTGTGCATCTTCGTCGTATCCGCTCCAGTCGAGGGTGATGCGCGTGCCGCCGTGACTTGGGTCTGCCCCCAGGGATGTGACCGGGGCTGGGATGCTGGTGTCGACCACGACACGGGCAGATCCGGCGGGCGCCCACGCGCCCACGTCGTTCCGTTCCTGCACGTACAGCGTGTAGGCGCCCTCGATGAGATCGGTGGCGGGTTGGTGCGCAAGGAGGCGTGTTTCCTGCCAGCCGCCTTCAGACTGTGCGTTGAGTTGGTAGCGGAACACCTTGGCTCCGGGGCCGCCGCTCTGCCAATCCCACGTCGGGCGCAGGTTGGTTGTGACGGGAGGTGCGGTGACGATGGGGGGCAGGGGTGTACGTGCGTCCAGAATCGCGTCAGCCACGACGTGCAGGTCAGCGAACGCGACCGAAATCGCGTCCTGAGTACGGTTGTTCTGCAGGGAGAACCAGAGCTCCGTGACGGGCAGACCGTTGAGCGTACCGGCGAACACGCTCAAGTCGTCGAGCAGTGCTGTGACCTGGTCCCCGACACGGGCTAACCGCAATGTCCCGGTCGTGGCCGCGTTTGGTGTCGTGCCTTCCAGCGTGCCGTCGGGATCGAGCCATACGTGGACGTTGTCCCCAAGTTCCTCTTCATCGCTCCTGACGAGAGCGACGAGTTGGTCCCCGAATACCACATTCAGTTGCACCTGGTTGCCCGGCGTTCCATTGACTCGGCCGATGTTGGCATTGGCGAAGCGTATCCTGATGTCGAAGTCCCCGCGTATCTCTCGCTGAAGTTGCAGGCCAACGTATTGGAGGTCTCCATTGCCGCCTGTGGGCTTGCTGAAGCGGACCTCGTTGTGCGTGTCATCCACCGCGTAGACGTTGGAGTCCCCGACGGTCGTCCACAGGTCGGGCCGGATTCCCTGGGCGAAGTCATCCCGGAGTTCTTGTTGAGGCGTGAACGTGTTGACGGGGTTGTCGGAGGCCAGGATGAACTGGCTGAACGCCGACACACCCAGAAGTTCTATGCGGCCCAGGCCGTCGAACGCATCGTTGCCGGAGTCCACAGCGGCCTCCGCCACGAGCGTCCAGTCTGATCCGGAGGCCGCGCGGGTGAACAGGAGGAGGGCGGTCTCGTCGCGGATGCCGGGGACGGCGTCATAGGTGAACGTGAGATCGCCCTGGAATGGGGCCGTGTTGAACCGTTGATCGATTTCCCAGAAACGACCGGCCAGCTGCGGAGGCAGGGCCGTCACGATGATGGGTGAGCCGATGGTCTCGATCAGGGCAGTTACGGCCTCCGCGGACGGGAAGCTGTTCCACGCGATGCTGATTGGTACACCGTTCCGTGGAGGAATGTGGGCGGCCCCGACCGAGATGTTGGCATGGTCTCCGAGAGGCGCGCCGGAGATCTGCCAAGCCATGGAAGCATCGACGTTCAGGAGGGCACCGTCGTGAGGCGTTGCACCGGTTGCGAAGGCATCTGAGCCCTGTCCCTCGTCGAAACTCCAGGCGCTCAGCAGGCTTGCCAGGTCTGGATGGTCTTCGGCCACCGTGCGGTACATCCATTGCTGCACGGTCGTGTCCTGCAGCGCAATACCCCACGTCCGCACCTCGTCAATAGCCCCCGCAAAGGCGTTGTTTCCATCGGGATCACTGCCGGCCACCAATCGTCCTTCCGTGAGTTCGGGGACGGTGCCCAAGGTGGCGATTCCATCCGGCCGTCCGTCGGTGAAGAGCCGCGCCGTAGTGTCGTCGATAACGCCGGCTACGTGATGCCAGCTGCCATCCATGATCGGCGTTGTGCCGCTGACGGTCTGCAATGGCGCGCCGTCCCTCAACAGGGTCCATTCGACCACACCAGTCGTGGTATCGAGCGCCAGCTCAACGCCGTCTCCCGTGGCCGTCGGCGTCCGAGTCACCAGGACGCTCGTGCCTCCGCCGGCTCTTGTGACGAGTGGGCGGATCCAGGCCTCCAACGTGAATGGCTGGCCAGCTTCCCGGGCGGGGATCGGGGCCGCAGCCATATGGTCGTCCAGACCGTCGCAGACAAAGGCGTATCCTGCGCCGACGACATCATTCAGCACGATGATCCGAAGCGTGCGCTCGATGCTCTGTTCTGCCTGGTCGGTTGCGCGCACGGTGACGTCGTGCCAGGTCGCCGTCTCAAATGCCAGCTCGGCCGCATTCGAGACGATCAGCTGTGCCCCTTCCAGAGCGAACCGGCCCTGGGCATCATCGAGGAGGGTGAGGGCATGCGCGTCGCCGGGATCCGGATCAGCTACGGTCAGGTCACCGACAATCGTGCCGCTCGCCGCAGATTCGAACACACGATCGTGGGAGAGGAGAATGTCGGTCGGCTCATCGTTGTCCGGGAGGACGGTGATGGTGACCGTCGCGCTGTCCGTGCTGTCCGGAGTGCCGTCGCCGGCCGTGTAGGTGAGTTGCTCCGTACCTGCGAACTCCGCCGGCGGCGTGTAGTCGATCCGTGTGTCGTTGTCGGCGAGCTCGACCGTTCCCTGGACGCCGGCCGTGTCCAGGCTCAGGATGGTGAGGGTCTCGTCCGCATCGGGATCAGTGGTGTCGTTACCCAGAACATCGATCGCAATCGGCGGTGTGTCGCTGGCCTCGACCGTGACGGTATCGTCTTCTGCCGCCGGCGGGTCGTTGACGGGGGCGACGGTCACGGTGAAGGCGTCCTGTGCGGATTGCTCGTAGTTGTTGGTCGCCGTCAAAATTACAGTCGCAACCCCATGCCAATCGGGCGCGATCCGCAGCGTGGCCTGCTGGTCCAGGTCAAAGCTCACAGTGAGGGCCTGGTTGGTGGTCTCGACTTGCACGTTCAGGGCGGTGTCATCCACGTTCAGGAAGACGTGATTCATGGTGTCGACGGCGAATGGCTGCGTATCCTCGTCTACCTCGATGTCGTCGATCGGGTTTGCCGTGATGAGACGTACATCGAGTTCCATACTGGTCTGGTTGTTGTCCGTATGGAATTCCGGTGGATCCGAGTTTCCGACTATGGCTACGATAGTACCGACGGTTGCCGGGAGGTACTCCTGGATCTCGGCGGTGACGGTCTCGCCCGGTGCAACGCGGATGTCTGCGCCGCCGATGGTCTGTCGGCTACCGGCGGCGTCTTCATAGAAAGTGACGCGCGCGTTACCGGCCGCGCCGCCGTTGTTCTTGACCCGGGCTGCGAACGTGATCAGCTGCCCAGTCACCGGGGACGGATCGGAGAGTGTGAGTGGATCGGTGGGCGAGAACGTCAGGTCAGGTGCGTCTCCGACGATGATGGCGCGGCTTGCCTCGTTGTTGGTCTCATTGTACTCAGCAATCTGGTTGCCTTGGTCAAGGATGACGCGGATCACGTGTGTCCCAATGAGGCCTGAAGACCATGGCAGCGTGGCCTGAACACTTCCGTCCTCTCCGGCGGCCAGCCCCTCCTCGACCAGGACTGCATCGCCCAGTTGTTCGCTGTTGACGTAGAACCGGACATGGAACGGAGCTGCCGAGACCTGACCGTTGTTCACAAACGAGCTGACGATGGTGATTGGTTCGTCCGGGTCGGGGTTGATCTCGGTCGGCGAAATGTGCTGCGAGAGGACCTCCAAGTCGGGATCGAGATCATACACGTGGACCGTCAGACCGTCGGTGTTGTTGTCCTCTCTGATCTCAGCAAAGGCATCCGGCGCGTCGGCCACGGCCGTTACCCGGAAGGTGCCCGGATCGTTGAACTGGTAGATGATCTGCGACTGCACAAAGCCGTTGTTGCCCGGCAAGAGCGGGATGACATCGGTGCCGATGACAAAGTCGCCGATCTTGAAGTTGACCGTGACTTCTTCCGCGCCGAACGTGCCGTGGTTGTAGACGCGGCAGCGGATTGTGAGCACGGTCTCCTTGGGGATGGTGACCGTATGGTAGTAGTAATACGGCCAATAATCGGGGTCGAAATCGTAGCCGATAGTTCGGTCGGTTTCGTTGTTGAGTTCGTTGAGCTCGGCAATGTCATCGAGTTCGTCGACAACGGCTGTGATCAGATGTGGAAGACCGTCCATTTCCCAATCCGGTGATATGACCAAATGTTCCTCGCCCGTTATCAGGGATGAGACAACGACCGGATCGCCCACGGACACGCCGTCGCGGTAGAAGGTGACCATGACACTGTTGGCCGCAGCGCTGCCGTAGTTGGCAATGGTCGTGGTGGCATTGACGATGGCGCCGGGCGCGGCGTTGTAGTTGGAGAGCGAGATGCCGTAGATCGAGAGCTCGGGCATGGTGGGCTCGACGTAGATGCTCTCGTGGTAGATCTGGTTTGTCTCGGTGGATTCGGCGACCACATCATCCGGGTCGACGACGATCTCAATCTGGTGCCAGCCGGGGGTGGCGAACGCTATGTCATTGAGGTAGAGCTGGTCATATCCGCGGAACGCGATCGGGTCGATCTGAAGTGATCCGAGCAGCGTTGACGCATCGTTGACCACGTCGTAGATCGTGGCGGTCGTGGTGCCAGAGCCGACGCAGTTGAGGTTCCGCACCCGGAAGGTCAGGTCAACGGGCTGGCCCTGAAGCGGAGAGGCATCACTGAACCACATGTCAACCGGCGCGAGGTCGGGCAAGGCCGGGTACACGTAACGCCGACGGCCGGCGGCGTTGTTGTATTCGCGCAGCTCCGGGATGGTGTTCTCCGGATCGACTCGAATACCCACGGAATGGTGCCCGGGCGTGGCGTAATTGACGCTGAAGTTGATCGTCTCGCCGCGTCCTGCCTCGACAACGGTGTAGAAGCGTGTGTCGATGACAACGCCATCCTGGATCAGGTGCACGAGCACGTTGTGGGCGGGCTGGTTGCCGACATTTGCAAAGTACGCACTGACGGCGATGTCCTGATCCACCGTGACGCAGCTGCCTGTCCAGTGGATGTTCCACCAGTTCGTGACCAGATCAGGACCCTGCGGGGCGGGTGGGTTGTAGCCGGGCGAGGAGGGTTGCGGGGGCACGGGGACGACCTTGAAGGTCAACGGGCCAATAGTGTCACGGAGGGTGAAATCGGTCACTTCCGCCTCGACCGTGTAGGTTCCGAGGACGCCGGGAGCCGGGAAGTACAGGCTGTAGTTGCCGCGGTGGTCGGTCTGGCCTGTGAACGTCCGGCCCGTTTCCAGGATCGTCATCTGGATTTGGGCGCCGGCCACACTCGGGTTCACATCGAAAGAGTTGACGTAGTCAGCTCGGCCGTACAGGCGAACCGTGCCGTAGGGATAGACGGTTGAGGTGTTGAGCGCCGCGCTGGACTCGATCTTGCCGGGAACGGAGAAGTCTCCGACGGTGATCGGGCGAATCGCGAAATTGTTGAGTTCGTTGTCCTCATCAATGGTGTTCGCCTCATCGAGCACAACTCGCATCGGGTAGAACTGGTCTATGGTGAACACGTGCTCGATGGTGACGCTGGTGGAGCTCTGCGGGGACAGACGAGGCACCACCCACTCGCGCAGGAACAGGTCCTCTTCGTAGAACTTGACGGAGATGTCTTCGGCCGGGAAGTCGGACCGGTTGTGGACGTAGGCCGTGATCGTGATGACCTCCCCCGGCAACGGGTTCTGGTTGGAGAAGGTGATGTCGCTGGCGTAGATGGATAGGTCGAGCACGTCGTTGGTGACCGCTGGGCCTCGTACGTACGTCGTTGCGGTACCGATCGCGGGGTTGCCGAGGGCGTCATAGGCGATGAAATCGTAGCCCGGCTGCTTATTGAGGGGAAGGTTCAGGATCAGGGAGTAGAGCTTGCCATCTGCGAAGTTGAAGTCGGTGTCGTCGGCTTCTTCCATTGTGAACGCGCCTTCGTGCGGATCCAGCGCATCCCCATCTCCGCTGAGATCCAGCAGGATTTTGGGGTATCCTGCCATCGGCGGGTTTCCATCAGGATCGGTGTAGAGGACGCGGTACTCGAAGAAGGTGTCGGGTGTGCCGAGGCGTGGATAGACCCCGTGCTCTTCTGCATAGTCGTCAGATGCGTCGTACGTCAACATCGGCGATTCACTCAGCCGGAACCCCTTACCCGAGACGATGACTTCCGCCGTTCCAGCATTGGAAGCCCAGTTCAGCGTACCGTTGTAGCTGGCAACGCTGGTCGGGCTGAACGTGACATCCACGGCAATGCTCTCGCCGACCGCTAGGCCGAAGCTCGTGTCGGAGGCCCCGAAATGGGGGTCGGAAGTGGCAAAGTCGTCGACTTGGATGGGGATGTTCCCCGTGTTGGTGACGACGAGGCTGCGAGATGCTCCGGTCGCGATGTCGACCAAGTCGAAGTCGTGCGTCGTGAAGCTGTAGTGCCACCTCGCGTTCTGGGCCACACCGGTCCCCCGGAGTGAGACCTGGGCGGGGCCGGCACTTGTCTCGATGGTCAGGGCCTCGCTGTAAAACACCGTGGCACCGGCCTGAAAGTTGACATCCAGCGTGTGAACAGCGCCCGGCGCAAGCTCTACACCGGCAACGGCTCCGGGCGTAAAGGGTGGCGGCGCGTCCGCCTCCAGGAGCGTGAGGGTTTCGTTGCCGGTGTTGGTCAGGGTCACCTGTCGCGTCCGATCGTAGCCGACGACAACGTGGCCGAAGTCGAGCGTCACGGGGGCGGCCGCCAAGGCCGCTCCCGAGATCAGGAAGTGCACCGGCACGTCGATTAGAGGGGTGTTCGGGTCGTCGGATTCGACGCTGACGTTCGCGTTGTACTCGCCTGGGGCGTACGCGCCGTCCAAGGTCACGGTGGCGGTTTCAGTGGCCCCGGGGGCGATTGTCAGCGAAGTCGGGGAGACGCTCATCCAGGGGGCAGGTTCGGAGACGGTCACATGCAGGTCGGCCACGCCGCCGTTGCTCAGTTCAAGTGTTTCCTGAAGGATGGCCCCGCTACCCACTGTTCGGTCAATCGACTCGGGAGATACCATCACCGTTCCGCCGTTGACGAAGAGGGTCACGGGGATGGTCACAGCCGGCTGGATGGGATCGTTGGACTGGATGAGGACGGATGCCTGGTAGGGGCCCGGTGCGGTGTCCGCATTCATATGCAGCATGAGGCCGACGATCTGGCCGGCGGCCACTGTGCCGACAGCTTGCGAGATGGCGAGCCATTGCGTGCTCATGGGAGCGAGGGATGGCGCTGTGATCGCGCCGAGCTCAAGCGTTCCGTCATTGGGTGTCGTCGTTGCATCTGCCGCAGTGCCGTCGTCGAAGTTCCAGTAGCCCACGAGGTCCGGCTCGTAGCCGGTCAGTGGCCCATCCATGTTCCCCATAATCTGCGGTTGCGTGCGTGCCACGTTCCACAGGCGCACCTCATCGATCTGGCCCTGCCAGCCGAGCGCAGCCCCCGGACCGGCCCCGATGAACAACGGCGCAGATGAAGGAACAGACGATGCGCCGGCCGTCGTGCTGTTCGCGACCTCCCCATCGATGTAGAGAATGAGGCCTGAGCCATCGTAGACCCCCGCAAGGTGATGCCAGGCCCCGCCAGGAAGCGCAGCAGATACACGGTTGGCGCCCACGTCTCCCACGAAAAACGTTGCTTCACCGGTCACGGGATCGAGGAAGAGTCCGTAGCCGTCGGTCCAGTCAGTGGTGGTGGATTTTGCCACGATGACCCGCCCCGGAGCACCGGCCGCGGAGACCCACGTCTCGACGGTGAGGACCGTCGGGTTGAGAGCAGCCGTATCGGCCACTGCGGCGTGTGTTCCCGTTCCATCCACCACGAGAGCTTGTCCCGCCATCGCTTCGCTCACACCACTGACAACATAGGAGAGGGGCCCGTCGCCGGCGTTAGTGAGGGTGAGAGCGTGCGATCGGCGTGCGCCGAAGTTCAGTGTGTCACCAATGTCGGCAGGCTGGACGGTCAGTGCGGCCTGGCTGGCCACAGCACTGACGGCTACGTGGTGCTGTCCGTCTGCGGCATCGACGGTCAGCGTCGTGTTGTGCGCGCCGCCGGCCTCGGGCTGGAATGTCACGGTGACCTCCACCTGACTCCCGACCGGGACTGTCCCTGCCGTCGGGGACGCGGCGAAGGGCGCTGCAGCTCCGGTGAGATCGAAGGTCACCGGCAGATCGCCCGTGCTGGTCAGTGTCAGGGCCATAGAGGTCTGGTCACCGACCACGACCGGATCAGCAAACGTGAGGATGCTTGGGGTGACGTTCAGTCCAGGCAACCCGATTTGCACGGAGACGTCACTCTCATCCTGCAGCAAGCCGGTGTCGGCATCGGTCAGGATCGTGCGCAAGGTGTAACTGCCCGACGCCGTGCCAGCCGGAATGGTGAGCTGGGACTGGTGCCGATTGTCCCCCCCCGCGGTGATCGACGCGGTGCGCGTGGTCGCGGTCAGAGGCGGATCCGGCGTGTTGGGGTCGATCAGCTGGGTCAGGAAGACCACATCCTGGACGACCGCTTCGGTCGCGAATCTCTGGGTAACGGTGATGACCTGGCCAGGTCCGTAGCCAACGGCGTTGTCGGATGCAACGGAGACGATAGTGGCGTTGCTCGTGACGTTCAGACGTACTGCTACGGTCTGGGCCGGGCGCACGGGGTCGTTGTGGGTGATCTGCAGCGTTCCCTCGTAGGTTGTGCCTGCTTCCAGCCCGTTGGAGTCAAAGGTTAGAGCTACATCGGCGTTTTCTCCCGGCGGGATGTTCAGGCTGGCCGGGGCCAGGCCCAGCCAGGGCAGTGGGGCCTGCTCGGCCACCGTGCCGGTAAGGGCGGCATGGCCGTTGTTCTCGATCTCCAGAGCAACTGTGGCTGTACGGTTCTGGGTGAGTGTCTGCTCGGCCACGGTCTCCGGCAGTGAGATCACGGGAGCGAGAACGGTGAGGGTGACGGTGAACTGGGCAGGACCGTCGTTGGAGGAAATGCTGATGACCCCAACCTGTTGCCCCCCCCCGAGACCGGTCGTGTCGATAGTGTAGTTGACCGTCAACGAACCGTTGCCGGCGATGCGTTCATCCAGCGCAAAATCGGTGATCCAAGGGACACTTTCCGTGATGATGACCCCCAACGTTCCCAGACCCGTATTCTCAATGACAAAGGACTCGGCTTCAGTCGCGTCCGGTGCGACGGAGACACTCATCCCTGTGACAGGGAGGTGCATGGTCGGTTCCGGACCGACCTCGATGGTGACGCCGACATTGACGGTCCCTTCGTCCGGATCGTTGGTCACGATCGCGAGGGTGTCCGTGTAGGCATCCGGAAGGATGTCTGCGGCATCGGCCGTGACACTGATGATGGTTGACTGCCCGGGCTCGATGGTGTCGGCGGGAGGCAGAGCAGTCAGCCAGGAGAGGCCGTTGGAGAGCGAAACGGTCAGGTCGGCTTCTCCGTCGTTGGTGATGGTGAACGTCTTGCCGGCGGTTTGCCCTTCGTTTACGTCGAGGCTGACGGTTGGCTGGGAAACGGTGATGTCCGGCACAGGTTGATAGCCGCTGCCGCTCAGCCCCATCGTCTCGATCCCCGCGTTTGAGGCGACGGTGAGTTGGGCCTGGTGGGTGGCCACCGTCGGGGGCGCGAAACGCACGGTGATTTGGCGGAACTCGGTCGGCAGCACGGTGAAAGGCGTGTTTGCGTCGATGAGCGAGTAGGCCGTGGCTGAATCCAGGACCAGAGAGTCGACGGTCAGATCACGGTTGCCGGTGTTGATGATGGTCAGCAGCCGGTCGACTTGACCCTCAATGCTGGCTGGACCAAAAAGCATCTCACTGTGCGACAGTGCCAGCTGCGGGGCGTTGACAGTGAGAGTGACGGGAACTGTCAGGACGCCGTTTACCACATCGTTTGAGGCGACGGTCAGGTCATTCGTGTAGGTTCCGTACTCAAGATCCTGGGTGTTGAATCCCAGAGAAACGATGTCCTGAGTTCCGGGCGTCACAGTACCGAGAGTTCTGCTCAATGAGAGCCATGTTACTCCGGAACCGGTGCCTGCGGCAATGGGGGCTGTTGACAGGACGAGCTGTACCTGGCCGGTCAGGACGAGGTCATTGCCGACAGGCGACAGGTCCTCCACCGTGAGCGCACGCGACACACCATCAAACGTGAAGTAGCCGGCAAGGTCGGGTTCATCGCCGACGAGGCCGTGGTTTTTTCGGCTGTTCAGGAGAGACTGACTTACCGCGGCGCCCCACAGTCGGACTTCATCAACGTCGCCCTGGAAACGATTGCCGGCTGCATCTGAGCCGATCAGGAGATCCGTAGCTGCGGTGAAATCGAAGGCTGACTTCTCCATCGCGTAGACGGGGATGCCATTGATGAACAACTGGGCGGTGCTGGCGGTGAAGATGACGGCGGAATGGACCCACTGTCCCGCGACAAAGTCGTAGGGGATGGGGCCGCTTGACACATCGGCGGTGTCGATCTGGTAGCCGCTCTGGCCGAGGGCCGATGTGGCTTCTCCGGACCAAATGCGGACGGTGAAAATAGTGTTGCCCTGGAGGTCGTGGCGCGAGAAAAGGGCGGCCCCTTGATCCGTTTGAGTGAAGGCTGGCCGGAGCCACGCTTCAAGGGTCAGAACTTGCGTGTCATACTCGGCAACACCGGGCAAAGCCCCTGTTCCACCTGTCAGAGCACCTGCCTGTCCGGCGCCATTTCCTGCAGCAGACACGATCTGATACTCGAGGTCGCTGGCTCCCGTGTTGCCGAGGGAAAGCTGTTCCGCGGACGTCTGCCCCGCCTCCAGGTTGACTGTGATGGCCGGCGGGGCGACCTCGATAATGGGAGGGGAGACCGCTTCGCCGGTCAACGAGATGAGCTGTTCCGCCTGGTTGGATGAGTTGTTCACGATCGTCAGTGCACCATTGATCGTTCCGGCTGCTGCGGGGGAAAAGAAGACGTTGATCGTTCGTTCGGAGAACGGCGTCAGGTCGGTGATTTCCCGGGAGACCGAAAAACTGCCCTCGTCGAAGAGCCACGAGTAGATCGTCAGCGATTCAGAGCCGGTGTTGGTGACGGTAAGGGGCAAGGCGTTGGTCACGCCGACGTAGGTCTGGCCGAAGGTCAGTGCTTCGCTGGAGACCTCGATTCGCCCGTTCCCGGCAACCGTCAAGCGGACGGGGATCGCGAGTGTAGGCTCGTCCGGGTCATTGCTGGTGATGGTCAACTGCTGCTCGTACAGGTTGCTGATGAGGCCGGCCGCGTCGAAGTCGAGGTTGATGGTGTCTGAGGCGTTTGCCGGCAGCGTTCCCGTTGTTGGAGAGACGCTCAGAAACTGGTTGATCGGCGCTGCGGAAGGTAGGCGGGCCGCGTTGCCGAAGTACGTCCCATCATTGCCGGCAGGGGTGGTGTCGCGGGCGATATTCCCTGTGGCCTCATCGAATCGGTAGTAGAGCGAGAGCCCGTTTTCCTGCCCGGTCGCTGACTGTCTCATCAGAGCCTGAATGCCAGACTGATTGCGCTCTACCAGCCAGAGACGAAACTCATCGATACTTCCCTGGAAATATCTGCCGTCTGAGGCACGCCCCAAGCGCAGGTTGTCGGTCGTTGTGCTAATGCTGAATGTGGGCACGGTGACCTGACCGTCGAGTTCACCATTCACGAACAGGCGCAGCGTTGCTCCATCAAAGGTCGCGGCAATATGGGTCCAGACACCGGTTGGGACAGGGGTCGTCGATACGAGATCATGGGCGCCGTTCAGGCGGAACTGCAGGAGTCCATCCGTTCTTACCCAAAGCTGTATGGGGCCGGTTCCCAGGGACTCTTTGCTCACGAGGAAGCGTTCTCCCGTTCCTTCGGCGTTGAGCCAGCACTCGAGGGTTAGCGCTGTGGTTGCGGTGAGAGAAGGGGCGTCTACCGTGCTGACATAGTCACCCGTCCCGTCCAGGTTGAGTGCGGTGCGAGCGGCGTCGTCAAGTCCGATGGTATAGGTGAGGTCGTCCCGGCCGACGTTGCGGACTGTGAGGAGTTTCCGGCTGCTTTCGCCGGAAAGGAGGCTCTCCGTCACCAGCGTGGGTGCCACAGAGATGTCTGGGGGGATCTTGCCCGTGCCACGCAAGGCAATTTGACGGCCGGGAGAATTGGCAGCGTTTGATGTGATCGTGAGAACGGCGGTGTAAGCGGCGTCTGTTTCCGGTGTGAATCCGAGCTGGACGGCTTCCGATTGGCCGGGAGCAATCTCCATCGGCAGATCTCCAGTCACCGCAAAGATGGCAGTTGAAACGTCGAGCGCAGTGACCGTGAGGGTGTCACTGCCGGTGTTCTCGAGCAGCACGTCGCGGGTGTCGGTCAGACCCACGTCACGGATGCCGAATTCCACTTGGTCGACGGTCGTGATCTCCGGACTCCCGGTGACCGTGAGGGTGAAGGCGATGGGCGTCTCCGGCTCATCGGGGTCGTCAGAGCTCAAGAGAGCGGATCCAGCGTACTGACCCGCGAAGACGCCGATCGTGCTGACGCTCACGATGAGGTCACGTGTCTGGCCGACGTCAACCGTGAACGCCGTTTGATCCGGATTGAGCCAGGCTGCGTCGTCGGATACCGCCACACTGAGCAGGGCCTGCCCTTGATTGGCTACACTGACTGTGACGTTCTCGATTGTCCCGGAGGCCAGCGTTCCCGTCCAGGTGAGAGGAGTCACGTCGATATCCGGCGGGGTAAGGCCTGTGCCGATCAGGTCGACATCCAGGGCTGGTGCGTTGGCGGCATCGGAAGTGACCGCGAGTTGGGCGGTGGTTTCTCCTGCTACGCCCGGGGCGAAACGGATCGTGAGATCATGCTCGGCGAGCGGGCCCAAGGCCAGAGGAAGGGCAGGCGGATCGACAAGAGAGAAGCCAGTCGCACCTGCAATCTCCAACGTGTCAATGTTCAGCGTATCTGTCCCAATATTGGAGATTGTGCAGACCAGTGCCCTTCCCTGGCCGACGATAGTTTCTTCGAAACTGAGCGTTGGCGGAGCAGCACTGATTTGAGCGTTTCCGGTCACATTTACCGACACGGGAACGGTCAGCGGCGATTCGCCCGGAACGTTGTTGGCAAGTGCCAGGCCGACTGTGTAGAGGCCGTCGATGAGTCCGGTGGTGTCAATGGCCAGGGCCAGGTCGGTCTGGGCACCCGGGGCCACTGTTCCAGTGAGAGGCGTGACACTCAGCCAGTCGGTAAGGACCGGAGCATTCGTCTCAGTCACCAACACACTGCCGGTCAGCGTCCCATGTCCGGCGTTGGGCCCCAGATCATCTGCTGTGTCGCTATCGAAGTTCCAGTACGCGACCAGGCCGGGCTCCCCGCCGGTGAGGCGGCGCAGCCGGTCTTGCTGGATCTCTACCGGAGAGCGGGGGTGATCCCACAGACGGACCTCATCGATGTGCCCGGGGAACTGCTCACCGTCATTGTTGTGGGCTCCACCGATTCTGACGTTGTCCAGAGCCGGGAGATCGGTGGAGAGCGTGCCGGCTGCTATTCCGTTGATGTAGAAGGTCATGGTCTTGTCTTCGGCAAGCGTGACGGCTACGTGCGTCCACGCGCCGGGAGACACGACAGTTGGTGACGTGCCGGCGGGCCAGAACCCAAGCACTCCCGATGGGTACAGGTAGACCGCATTATCATTGGTGGCATTCGTCTGGACGATTGAGCGATAGGTGCCGTTGCGTGTGCCTTTATCCAGGATCCACGCTTCAATGGTCCATGCGTCGAGGGACGTCTGAAGCGAGGTGGGGATGTAGCCTCCCGAGAACAGAGCTGAGGAGCCGGTAGAGGCGAGCGCAACATCGAAGGCCAGGTCTTCCTGTCCCGGGTTGCTGATCGTCACGGTCTCCTGAGCTTGTGAACCTTCGGGCAGCGCCTCGAAAACGGCCGTGGGATCGGCAACGATGTCTGGGAGGGCAATCGTGAGCTGGACAACGCTGTAGGCTCCGGTTCCGAAACGGCCGTCTCCCACCAGGAACTGGCCTTCTGCAGCCAGCTCAGCGGCGTAGCCGTTTATGCTCGTCCAGACTTTGAAGCCGATCGTGTTCCCAGGCGTGAATCCCTCAAGTCCCTGCCCGGGGTCGGCCTGCCAGCCTACGGCATCGAAGACGAAGTCGGACACAGGACACTGGGCTCCGTTGAGCGTTGCGTTGCCGTAGAGCGCCCCATGGCCGTCATTCCCGCTGGTGTCGAGCGCGGACCCGTTGAACTCCCAGAAGCCGACGGTGCGTTCGTCGACTGGCACACCGCCCGACATGGCCTCGTTTAGTTCACCCTCAGCGAGGGCCACATTGAAGATCCGGACGTTGTCGATTTGGCCGTCCAGGGGGTTTCCGCAGTACGTGCTCGCGCCGATTTGGAGAGGGTTTCCCGAGGCCAGATTCGCACTGCGGGCTCCGCTGTTGCGCAGGACGCCATCGACGTATATGCGTGCCGTCGTGCCGTCGAATGTCCCCGCCACATGGTGCCACTGTCCATCATGGATCGCTATTGGGGCATCCAGCCAGGGACCGGCTCCGACCCAGAAGCCGGGACGGCCTGCGCCAACGCTGTTCTCGTTCAGCCAAATAAGATAGCCGCTGCTGGCACAGCCATTGGTCTTGGTGACGATCGTCTCCGATGCTCCTCCATCTGTCGTCCTGACCCAAGCCATCACGGTGAGGGCCGACTCCGGGTTGAGTTCGGGCGTGTCCGGAATCTGGGCGTAATCCCCGCTTCCGTCCAGATCCAACGAAGATCCGAAGTTCCCCACCACGGCCCGTCCCACGACTGTTTCTCCGTCAAGCAGTGCAATCTCATCGCCCACGTGGAGCACATCGTGAAGGTTCGTCTCACTCACGACAACATGGTAGGGTTTCCCGGTGGGTGGAACCGGTGTGAAGTGCTCGGCAAATCCTACGCCTCGAGCAGAGAGCCACCGTGTTCCTGCATTAGACGTAACCCCTATGGCGGCCACTGTGGCTCCCGTCTCTGTTGGGGCAAATGTGACGGCCACTTCCTGATGGTCGTTGGTGTTGTTGAGGGTAAAGGATGTCGGGCTTGCAGTGAACTGGGGATCATCTGAACTGAGGCTGGTGACCGACAGCGGGGCTGTTCCGGTATTGATCACGTGGAATGTGAGTGTCGCGCTGTCTGCAGCGGCGACAGGCTGGAACTGCAGGGCTCCGGCCGAGAGAGCGATATCCGGGCTTCCGGCCGGCAGGGCAAAGCCCTCGAGAATGACCTGGAGGCGTCCTTCGTCAGGATCATCGGAGTAGACGTCGAGTGGGACGACGGCATTGCCGACCTGGGTCGGTGAGAAGGTGATTGTGATGTCCGCCGATTCCTGGGCGTTCAGATCGACTGAATCGCTTGACAGAGAGAACTCAGATGAGGACTCGACCAGACCGGATACCCTGAGCAGTGCGTTGCCCGAGTTGGTGATGGTGAGTGTCTGCTCCGCAGCCTGTCCCACCCGCACCTGGCCCACGTACAGGCGATCGGTGGACAGCTGAATGTCGGGGGCCAAGCCGGGGTCGGCTTCGAGTCGTACGACCGAGAATGCGCCGTCTCCGAACTGACCGTTGCCGACAAGGAACGTCGGCGTGGCGGCAATCTCGACTGGCGTCCCGTGCACCGTGACCCAGACTTTGAAGGTCATCGCATTCCCCATCGTGAACCCGGGCAGTTGGCGAGCAGCATCCTCATGCCAGGCTGTGATCTGAGGACGTCCGAACACGTGGCCTGCCGCGATCAGTGTGGCTCCTCCATTGAGCGTTGCCGTGTAGGCGTTAACGGTCCGGTCGGTCAGAGACCCATCGGCGAAGTTCCAGTAGGCAAGAAGCCCTGTCTCATCCCCCTGCAGGCTCTGCCACATGTCATGTCGGATGTCTTCGCCTGTTCGGGCGATGCCCCAGATGCGGAATTCGTCGGCCAAGCCGATATTCTGGCCCCCTCCTACATAGTTCCCCAGATAGCGTATGGTGTTTCCCTGGCGGGTGGTACTGCTGCCGACATACTCCCCGTTTATGTAGAACGCGGTACTGCTCCCTGATGCGACTGCTGAGACGAAATGCCAGCCATCTGGAAGCACGTCCACGTCGTATCCGGACGGGTAGAAGCCGTAGTTGTACACTCCCAGCCTTCCAGATAACTCCACCAGGACGTGGTGATTGCTTGGCCCATGTTGGTAGAGTGTGCGCCAGCCTCCGCTCGTCGCGGGCAAGGGGAACTTGACCCAGGCTTCCAGTGTGTAGCTTGAGGGGAGGGCGACGGCCGGTGTGGACAGATAATCTGAGGTGCCGGGGAGGTAAGCTGCCTGCCCCTGGTCGCCTCCCGTTCTTCCCACGCACAGCGGACCATCGAAGACGGCAATTTCGTCGCCTACCAGCAACGGTGCTCCAGCGATCTCGACTGTGTCGACGATGATGGTGTAGGGGCGCCCTGTGTCGTCGACGGGGGTGAACTGGCCGTCAACGCCCACCCCGGTGATGGGGATCTGCAGACTCCCTGCCGCCGCGGTCGTGATCGTCAATTTGGTCGGTTTCGAGCCTTTGCTCTGGGGCGTGAACTGAACCATCACGTCACGGGTCTCGCCGGGGGTCAGCGTGAAGGCCGTCGCCCCATCGATGGTATACGCCGGCTCACTGGCGGCAATACCTGTGACAGTCAGGTCGGCATTGCCTGTGTTGGTAAGCGTGAGCAACGCTTGGCTTGTCTCTCCCGCTGTGACCGTTCCCAAATCAAGGGATTCGGGCACTGCCCGGATTTCGGGGATTGGGGTGGGCAGCCCCGTCCCGTGCAAGGTCACGTTTAGAACGGGTGTCTGAGGGCTGTCGCTGGTCAGTGTCAGGCTGGCCGAGTAGTCCAGGGCAGCGGTCGGCGAGAAGGTGACGGTGACGGGCTGAGCTTCGCCCGGACGCAGTGCCAGGGCTCCCGGGGCAACCGAGAAGACCGAAGCGCTGCTGCTGATGTCGGAAACCTGAGCGACTGCATTCCCGACGTTTGAGACGAGGAATGAGAGTGACGAACTCGCTTGCTCCTCAATAGTGTGAAAGTTCAGCAGCGATTCAGACAACTCGATGACCGGTTCCCTGTTGGTGGTCACGGTGACGCTGGCCACGGTGAACGGGGCAGGGCCGAACGTCCCGTCGCCCTGGCTGAACTCAGGCAGAGCGGTGAACGTGTAGACTTCCGAGAACCAGGTTGTCCGGACGCTGAAGGTCATCGGGTTGCCCGGGGTGAAGCCGGCCAGGTTGCGGTCTGGATCGCTCTCCCACGCGGTGATCAGCGTATTCCCATCGGCGTAGAGAGCAGAGCCGACACAGAGCGGCCCGTCGAAGACCCCGATCTCGGTGCCTGAAGGAGGAGTGTGGCCATCGATACTGAGGGTGTCGATGACGACACTGTAAGGACGCCCGGTCGCGGGCACGGGCGCGAACGGTGTGCCGGTTGCTGCGGGGTTCACGGGGGCATCGGAGAAGGCAAAGCCTGCATCGCCGACGATTTGCGCGTCGTTACCTGCGGGGGCACCGTCGGTCAGGACGTCCCCATCAAATCGCCAGTAGCTGACCAATCCCGCCTCGACTCCGAGCAGTGAATTGTGCATCGTTGCCCGAAGTTGATCGGCCGTTCGGGCCACACTCCAGATGCGCACTTCGTCCAACAGCCCGTTGAATGCTGTGTGCCAGCCGTCATTGGCAGGGGAACTTCCCAGGAGCAGACCTTCGGCGTTCAGAATCGTGTTGTAGGAGCGGGTGTCTGCCCCATCCAGTTGTCCGTCAACGTAGAGTTTGGTGGTTGTTCCGTCGTAGGTCACTGCGACGTGGTACCAGCGGTTGGCATCGAGCGTCGTGTTGCCATGTAGGTCATGATGCCAGCCTATGAGGCAGAGCTTCCCGTTATTTGGGCTGGCGGGGTCTCCTCCCAGCTCAAGAAGGAAGGTGCTCGTGTCGGTCCCGGGTGATCCGTAACCAACGATGGTCTGGTACTTGTCTCCGACGGTTGGGCCGTAGGACTTCATCCAGGCTTCAATCGTCCGTGGTTCGGCACCAACAGGCAGATCATTGGGTGTCGTGACCTGCGCTGCATCGTCGAGCCCGTCCAACGAGATTGCCTGTCCGGCTCCGATACCTGAAGGGGCAAAGACGGGTGCCTGAGAGGCCACGAATTCCGCCCCGCCGGTCAACGTCCCAGCATGGTCGCTTGCTGACGCGTCTTCCGTGGCTGTCCCCGCGGTCTCATTGAAGCGCCAGTACCCTACCAGACCCGGTTCGTTTCCGGAAAGCACGGTGGACTTGGATGCGTTCACTTCGGCTGCCGTACGGGCGTAACTCCAGAGGCGTACCTCATCAATGCCGCCGTTGAACGGGTGAACGTTGACCCCGCGGTAGGTTGAGCCGATGGCAATCGGGTGGGATGAGGTGGTGATCGTTCCGGTTATGCCTGTCCATTCCTGGACCATCGTGCCATTGCGGAACAGGCGCATGGCGCTCGTGTCGGTGCTCCATGTCATGGCGATGTGTTGCCATTCGCCAGTGGTGACGATGTCCGCAGAGGTCTGGCGCAGGATGTTCCCATTTGTGGTCTGGATCTCACTGTAGACGTGCAGGTTCTGGATACCCAGTGCATAGTTTTCGAGGTAGGAGGAGCCTGTCCACTTCGCGAGCATGGTCGGCCAATCGCTGCTCGTGGCGAGGGGGTTGATCCAACCTTCTATCGTGATGCCGGTAGCCAGATCCAGGCTGTCCGCATCCGATACCAGCACATAGCCGGTGCTGCCATCCACCTGTACGGCATTGCCGGCCCCCGAAGCGTCGAGGGGAGAGACCGGTGCCCCTGAGACGGTGAAGGCGGCGTTGCCGCGCAGTACGCCGTCGTGTCCCGAACCGGACACGTCCGCTGCCGATGCTCCGCTGCCTTCGTCAAAGCGCCAGTACCCGATCAGGCTGGGATCGCCGGGGTCAACTTCACTGGACATGGTTGACTGAATGTCTCCCTGGGATCGGGCGTAGTCCCAGATGCGCAGCTCGTCCAGCATACCCACGAAGTAGTCGACGGGTGCACGGGAACCATCGAAGGCTGTGGCTTCGGATCCTGTCCCGATGAATCCGTAGCGGGTCAGCCCTGAACCGAGGGGACGTCCGCTGTGTGCCACGCGTTCAGCGTCGAGTTGCCCGTCGACATAAATGCGTTTGCTACCCGTACCGGACTCATAGGTGACGGCGATATGGTGCCAGATACCATCGGCGACCACGGCGTTTCCCACGAAGTCATCGGTCAGTCCATCGTCCCCGGTGGTTGCCCAGAAGATGCGCTGCTGGGGTTCTGACATATCATTGCCGACGCACAGCCGCCAGTATTCGCTGCGATCGGAGGACACCACTATCCCTTGAGTCGTCAGAGTGGTGTTTAGCCAGCCCTCAATGGTTATCCCCGGTATTGCTCCCACGCTGTTGAACATGGTTGTGTGGAGGGCGGCGTAGTCTCCCGAGCCGTTGAGCTGCAGTGCGCGGCCGGTTTGCTGAGGGGCGACGGGGGCAGACGCGGCGACGAATTGGGCGTCTCCGGTGAGGGTGCCATCCTTGCCGTTGGCGGACGCATCGGTGGCCGCCGTTCCGCTTGTCTCGTTGAAGCGCCAGTAGGCTAGCAAGCCAGGTGTGGAAGCCGGGACCTCTGCCAGACGCGATGCTTGTATTGAGGCCTGGCTTCGTCCGTGGTCCCAGAAGCGGATCTCATCAATGAGCCCGTCGCAGTAGCTGCTCGGGTCGCCGTCAGCCCGGCGTCCAACTTGCAGGGAGACGTTACTTGGTGTCCCCACCGGAACCGGGACGGTGTCAACCAGCGCTCCATCGATATAGAGATATCCGCTTGCGCTGTTAGCGCTGTAGCTGTAGGCAAGGTGATACCACTGATCCGGGGCAAGGCTTCCGCTGCCGGCGTGCTGCTCACCGTTGTGGTAGAGGCGGACACGGCCCTGGTCATCGATCCAGAGCTGGAGATTTCGGGCGGTCCCGGGGCCTCCGTACGCATCCAGAATGCTGTGCCAGTTTTTGGTGGCCGTATTCAGCCTGACCCAGCACTCGGCGGTGAACGCATTCGCCTGTGCCCCGTTGATGGTGAGAGGAGTGTCCACAAAGTCCCCGTTGCCGTCGAGGGAAACGGAGCCCTGTGCGTGGAGTCGCGTCGCGCCCGCAACTGCTAGCAGCAGGAGCGCGACCGTCACTCCGAAACAGGCTGTTCTGGTTGGTGTGGCCATGTTATGCATGGTTTATCTTTCCCTGTCTCCTGACGGTTCGGAATGGAGCGGTGTCCGGCGCTGTGGTTGACGCCGGAGCGCTCAGCGAGGAGTGCCGTCAAGACGGATGCGAGTGGCTTCGGTCGCGTGTATCCAATAGCCGTGGTACGGCTCGAGATTCTCATCAGCTTTCAGTAGTTCATAGATGCCTTCATCAGCATTCCATCCCCAGATGGCATTCACCCCTTCGTCCTTGCCGGGGGCTTTGACCGCACCCGTGGGGCCGATCAGGTTCCAGCCTGCAGTGAGGGCGATGACACCGTCGGAGGGAACCCCCAGGCGAGGATGGGTTGTTCCGCCTCCCGAACTGAAAACCCACCCCCCGGACTCAGGCTGCATGGGCTCTGCGTCGGTCAGGCCGCGGTAGTCGGCCGCATCCCACAGCCAGACTAGGCCGTTCTTCAGAGCTGCACCATCTGAATCCCTGAACAGTGAGCCGATTCGCTCCTCGATGGAGGCAGGGAGACTGACCAGATTCCAGCCTGGGGAGAGGTCGATCTGTGTGGGGATCGGTTCGGTGAAGACGAGTTCATAGTCGCCGTTTGCGCCGATGGTGATCTGGGTGGTGTCGATGATCCTCTGAAGATTACCAACGAGGGCGTCGCCGACGCGCTCCTGGAGGAAGAGGCATTTCCCTCCGAGGAGGTCGGGGAGCCCGAATTCAAGGGAGCAGGTTTCGCCTTCCGCTAGATCTTCGACACGTAATTGCCAACGGCTGAGAGTTTCGAGTGGTCGGAAGTCGGCGATCAGGCGCTGCAGCACATTACCCATCGCGTCTGGATCGAGGAAGAACACATCCGCCTCTCCCGAGCGCGTCGGCGCGGGCAGCTCCTCGTCCAGATTTGCGTCGAAGCCTGTAGTTGCATATCGCCATTGTCCGCACGTCATCGTCGACACCCGAGCGTTCTGGAGTTTGATCGTGAACGTCAAGCCGAGGTCAAGGACGATTTGCTGGTGAGAGCCGTTGTGCAGCAGGCTGACGCGGCCGGAGGCATCCCGGGTCCAGATAAAGAGACCGACATCGCCTTCGTTTCCCTGGATTGTGTAGTTGGCGGGTTTCTGGAGTTGCCAGCGTGGGTCGCTCCCAGAGGGTCTTTCCGCGGTTTCTGTGATCAACCACGAGAACGAGGCCTCATCCCCGTCTTTCGTCGCAAGGTGCAGGTGGACGAGACGGTCGTTGGTGACGCCGGAGACGGTTTCGGACGGATCGACGACCTCGACCATCTCGATGACGGGACCAACGTGCTCCGCGGCGACGTCGAGAGCAACAATGGCATACGCTCCGTGGTCGAATGTCCCGTTGCCTTTGACCGGGCGCATGTCAGGCGTTATGACTTCGGCCTGTCCATGGAGGTCCACCGAGATTCTGAACTGCATCTCGTTCCCCGCTGCGAAGCCCGCAATGCCGAGGCTCGGGTACCGCTCCCAGGCAACGAGTTTTGCGTGGTCGCCTCCCTGGAACACCGTGGCACCGACGCACACATCGCCGTCAAAGACACCGATGGACGCGCCAACCGGCAGGGGTGCCCCGGCCAGGCTGACGCTGGAGATCAGGACGGTGTAGGGGAGGCCGGAGGGCGGCACACTGGTGAAGGCAGGAGTTGGGGATGACGCTCTTCCGGCTCGCCTCCCTCCAACCGGTTGTCCCGGTTGGTAGGAGAACGGCACATCTGTGTCCCCGTTGATGGCGATTTCGTATCCGACGCCCGGCAGCAGGTTGCCGATGTCGTTCTCGGTGCCGGTGGAGGGGATCCAGCTGTGGCCTGCGGCATCTTGGATGATGTCGATGCGGTCGATGACCTCACTGGGGAACGCCGTGGTGACATCCTGCGGGCCGCTTCCCAGGAACGCGATCGAGTTCCACTGGTTGGCCTTGAGTGTGATCGCCCAACTGCCCGGATCGATGGTCGTGCCTTCATAGGCCAGGGCCTCGGCGGATGAGCAGAAGACGTGATACCCCTTGCGGAAGTCAATATCCCGGATTGAGTCAAGCGCATATTCCGGGATCAGTGCATGGCCTGCGTCATCATGGGCGATCGCGAGCGACCCCAGTCCACCGAACACGGTGGCTGCATCTGCGGTTCGTGGCAGAAGGTTGAACGACAGAAGGTTAAAGGCGTTGGCAGTGATGTCGATCTGAAGTGTCTTGTAGATCGTTCCTTCGATATCCACTGCGGAGAACAGTCCATAGCCGAACGTCCCATCGCCAATGCTGAAAACAGCGGTGGTCGTTCCCTCGAGGGAAGCGGACGCATCAAATATCGTGAACGTAACTGTGTTACCCGGCGTGAACCCTGCCTTTGACTCGGCCGGCACGCCTTGGTACGTCGTGATGGAGACGTTCTCCGAGGCATCGTAGATCGCGGCTCCCACGCACAGGTCCCCGTCGAAGACGCCGATCTCGTCTCCGACATCCAGTCCGGCGCCGTCAAGCAGAGCGCTGTTAACGACGATGTCGTAGGTGACTCCTGTGTCGGCCACCGGCGAGAAGTGGACCGGGCTCGACGGTGTTGGGGTGCCATACGTCAGCGAGAGTTCGTAGTCGATGTCGTGCGCGCCTTCTACATTGGTGAAAACAGGCGTGTTGTAGGTGAACGTGCCTGTCTCTCCGGTGTCGGGGAAGGTGAAGGAGAGCGTTCCCTGGGCACCCGGAGCGATTGTCTGGAGGTTGGCGTAGGGGAACTCCACCGGGAGCTGCGGATAGGTGGGTGGGAACACGGAGGTGTTAAGGTACGTCTGTCCGGACTTCCCCGCATTCTTGGCGTAAGGGGAGAGGTCCGTGAACTGATGGTCAGTATCGAGAGGCCAGTAGCCCACCAGCCCTGTCTCAGAGCCCTGGAGAGGGGAGAGCATGGAGCGTTGGATCTCCGCCTGCGTCCGGGCAACGTTCCAGATTCGGCACTCGGCTAAGTTCCCGTTCAGGTAGTACCCGCCGTTGTATGCGCGTCGTCCAAGCTCCAAGTTGCGGGCGTGGCTTGGGATGGCGTCTTCCGGCACATCGTTGAATACGCCGACCACTTGACCGTCCGTGTAAAAGGTGATCGTCTTTCCTGACCACACTGCTGCCACATGGTGCCATTCGTTCGCGGGGACGACATAGTCTGTGGAGTACGCCTGGTGGAGGCTCGAGCGGAATCCCTTGTACATCCCGAGGCAATTGCTGCTGTTGATATAGAGCGCGTACACTTGGTAGTGCTTACTGATCAGCTCAATATGGCCGTCGTTCTTACGGCGTACCCAACACTCGAGTGTGAGTGAGGTCATGCCATAGTGGTGGGCGTGATTCCCAATGCTGCTGTAGTCGCCGCTGCCGTCGTATTGGGCGGAGCCTACGGGACGACCGGTGACGAACTCTATGTCCAAGTCGCGTGTCCCCGTGTTGGTCATCGTGAGATCGTCGGTGCGTCCTTCTTCCGGTACGTCCACATTAAGGGCGATGGGAGAGAAAGAGACTACCGGCTCGCCTGGCTTCTCGGTCAGACTGATCACAATGGGCGACTCGTAGCCGCCGTCGAAGTCCCCGGTGACTGCGAACTCGTAGAGCGTGTTGTTGGTCAGCCCTGAGACACTGAGACTGGTTTCCCCGGTTGCCCCGGCGAGGGTGTAGTCAGCTCGCGTCGCCGCTTCCCGATAGTAGACGTTGTAGCCGGTAAGGGCACCGTGTTCGGTTGCGGTGACCGGCTCCCACTCGAGGTCAACTGTCTGATCCGCATAGTGCGTTGCCGAGATCGTGTGCGGATTCCCGTAATCGCGGTAGAGGGCGCCCAGGTCGGCAGGCGAGCCGTCGGGATCGAGGATGGCCGTCCCTCCCGTATCGATCATGGTCGAGTCCGGAAGCAGGGCCAGGTCATAGGCGTCACTCAGGCTTAGCCCCGGGATCTCTGAGCGGTTTGCGTACGAGTCCGTGGGAGATCCCGGCGGAAAGACCCAGTGATCCGCTTGGGGAAGATTGGCCACGTTCGAGATCTGGCCTCCTGCATTCTCGTAGACGTTGTTGTAGGAGAACGTCTCGATCTTCGTGTCCAGGCGGATCCCCCAGCCTCCATTGTTGACAATGATGTTGTGCTGGAACGTCTCCGTTCCCGAACCGGTACTGTGCATGTAGATTCCGTTCCCGGTGTTTCCGTAGATTGTGTTGTGAGCGAATGTGGGGGAGCCTGAGGAGTATCGGTAGATCCCATCTGTGGCGTTGTAGGCGATGACATTCCGCTTGACCACGCAGTCGTTGCCCGAACTGCTGTAGATGTAGATGCCGTGCAACGCGTTATCAGTGATGATGTTGTCTGTTATCCATAGGTCACATTCCTGCTCAAGCTGGATGCCGGAGGCCCCGTTGTCACGGATTGTGCATTCTCGGATGTAAGCGTCCGGGCGCATCCTCTCCCGGTACGAAACGCCGTTCGAGGTATTGCGTTCGATGGTGCAGCGTTCCAGGCGAGGGTAGCTCCATGTGTTTGCCCCGGTGTGGTTGCCCCGGATCCCGTATCCTGCGTTGTCCGAGATCGTCGAGTCGAGGAAGCTTGGGTTGCAGCCGGCTTCGCTGCGGACACCCCAACTCCCGTTCTCGATGATCTGGCAGTTGTCGATGGTTGGGCTGCAACTTGTCACCAAGTAGATGCCATGGCTGCTGTTGTTCCGGAACTCACAGTTGGTGGCTGTACCATAGGCGTTGGTTGAGTAGTGGATTCCGTAGCGCGTATTCTCGCGGGACACGATGTCCACGAGCGTCGGATTGCCTTCGTAGACGTAGATCCCGTCGGCCGCGTTGTGGTGTGTCACGACGTTGGTGATTGCCGGGTTGGCGGTGTTGTCGGAAATCTCCAGCCCCATGTCGGAGCAGTAACGTACCTCGGAGTCCTCCAACGGTATGCTGCACGTCGTCCAGTCGATGCCGTCGACGGCGTACTCGACGATGATGTTGCGCAGGATTGAATCCTCTGCCGATGCGCCGGTCAGATCAATGCCCTGCCATTGTCCCGGGGCCTTGATCTGGTTGCGTGGCAACGAGGTGAACAGAATAGGGGCTGCGCTTCGTGCTGCGACTCCTCCATCGGCCACCAGTGTTCCCAGGACGAACAGGCTGTAGTTACCCAGGAAACGCACGTCGGTACCGGGTTCGACCGTCAAGGTGTCCCCTGCCGGAACAGTCACGTCTCCTGCAATGGTGACTATCCCATCCCATGTGCCGCTGACATTTCCCGTGACATTTGCCGTGCCGAGGTAGTACAGCGTGGAGGTGTCGAGGTCTGTATCCTCCAGCAGCGAGGTGTCGATCAGGATGTCGTAGTCCCGGTAGTTGGCCTTGCTGAACACGACTGTGTACCGACCGGTCACCACCTGTGTTTCGAATGCCCCAAAGGCGTTGGTCTGGACGGCGTGAGCCACCGCTGACTCGGAGGTGGGTTGGAAGTCGATGGTGATGTTCGCGAAGTTGCTCTGCCCTTCCAGTTCAACCACACCTCGGATAGTGGTGACCGTGATGTTGTTTGCCGTTGCGGAGGTCTCTCGAGCGGCCTGGCTGGGAACGCCGCTGATATCGTAGAGGGCGGCGATCTGGTAGTAATAGGTGTGGAAGTCCTGCGGTGTGACATCGGCATAGGTCTCTTCGGAAATGCCTTCGTCGAGGAGGGTTGCAGGAGAGGGAGGAGTGCCCTCTACCTCGCTCCGGTAGATGGCGTAGCCGGTCAGGTTCGTCACGTTGGAGGGGGAGTTCCACGTGAGAGTGATGCTGCCGTCGTCGTTGGGCTGACTGTCGGGATTGGTCGGAGGGCGTGCGCTGATGGCGAAGCTATGCCACTGCGTTGGGGCGGCTGCGGGGGCAAAGACATCTCCACCGACCATGGTCGCCTGGATGTAGTACTCGATGCGTGAAGCCACCGGCTGGGGGGGGATGGCCCCCGTGTATGAGACGTTGTCCCCACTGGCCATCGCCACGCTGGTGAAGGCCCCATCGTCAACCCGGTACCAGAGCACCACAGCCGTTGGGGCTCCGTCTGCGTCCTGAACGGTCGCTTCAACAGGATAGGACGCGTCCGCGACGGGCTGGTCGGACAGAGGGCTGTGGAGAATCTTGGCCAGTGTCGTCTCGTGGGCCGCCGGGGTGACCGTTCCCGCCAGGCCAGCGGCTTGAGTGTCGATCCGGATGCGTCCCTGCGCTCCGTCGCCGCCTTCGCCGCCGGACGTGTCCGTGGGGACAAAGCCCACGCCTCCACCGGCAGCAACCGTTCCCGCGCTGACAAAAATGGCCGCTCGCACGTAGACACTCCCACCCGCTCCACCGCCCGCTCCACCATCCTGTCCTGCATTGGCGTTGCCGTTGCCGCCATCCGCTGAGATGGTACCACTATTGGTCAGCAGGCGGCAGGATACGAAGGTGACGCCTCCACCATGGCCACCATTCGGGTTGGATGCTGTGTTACTATCATTGTCCCCACCGGTTCCCCCTGCTCCTCCCATGTACAGTCTCTCCAGATCGGCTGTCCCAATCTCTGCTCCACCCGCGCCGGGGTTCGTTCTGGTGCCTGCTTCTCCGGCTGCGGCGTGCCCTCCGCCTCCTCCTCCCCCGTACGTCATTGTCCCTCCTCCTCCTCCGGTAGCGTTGGCTGCCGTCGACTGAACGCCTGTTCCGCGGATGGATTCCCCTTGGTATCCGTTCTGGCCATCTGGCTGTCGGTCATGGCCCCTGTAGCCTTTGGCATTGGCTTCGATCGCGCCATCGGTATCCACGGTGACGGTGCCGGAGGCCCGAAAGAAGAGGACTCCTCCCGTCTGCCCATCCCATGGGCTGCAGGTCAGAGTACCACCGACGGTCACGTCGGTGTAGTGCGGGACCCGTATGACTTGGTGTACTTGCCCTCCCGCCCCGTCGACAGGGCGAAGCAGTGTGGCCCCAAGAACGAGGAGGGCGGTGTCAGTGTCGGCGATGGTGTGCGTGCTGTATGTCCCTGCCGTGTTGGAAGGAAGGTCCAACTCCGGGTCGACCATGGTGATAAGGAGGATTTCGTCCCCCGGACTGAACCCAGTGATATCCGCCACCTGGAGCCCCCAATCACCGATGGCATGTGTGCCGGTCACGATGGTCCGGACAGAGTCGGTAGTGACTGTGTTTTCCGCCCCAACAGTCAGTGGACCGTCTGCACCATCGCCGAAGCCTGCGGAGGCCCAAAGGGGAGCTGCCAGAACTGCTGCAGCCAGAACAGCCAGCCTCAGAATGCCGGGGTTGAGTTTCAGTTTCACGGCCATGCCTCCTGCTTGTGCTTTCGTGTATATATGCGAAATCTGTAGTCCGTGACTGATCCATGGTGTCAGTCGTTGCGACCACAGCCCCTGCAGTCGTGCTGCCACGCCGCCGAAGGGGGTTCATCAAAGACGGATTTTCGTTCGAAACGGTGGAAAGGCTGGGGCAGTGGACAGCCGGCTGTGCCGGGAGTCGGGCGGGGAGCAGCGTGTGCCTCGAAGGGGGGCGGTCCTGGCCATCTCCGGGTGAGGAGGTGGCGGCCGAAACCGAACCAGGTGTTCCCTTCAAGAGTACACCAAGGGCCATCCACGCACTCGTCACCCGCAGACCATTCGGTATCGCACGTTCTCACGACGGCGTCTTCGCCGCCGCGCGCGCCACGCGCGAAACCAGAAAAAAAACAGAAGAGACACACCGAAAAACGGTGTCACGCCTTTCTTCCTTCCCTCTGCCTCGGCTATTGCCGTCATTGGGAAGAGACGGTCTCACTGTCACAGTGATTCCCGGCACGCACCAGCGGTGTCTCGCTGTTCGGTCCGCCGTCAGATGGGCGGCTCCCGAGGTGCGTGGTCCACGGGGTGATCACGAGGCGACGTCCCGCTAGGTCGGCCACCACGTAAGGAAGCTCCCTGCGCCACGAGTTCGCGGCGTCCGTCTGAGCAAAAGCCCTCCTGGCCTTTCAGAGAACAAAGGGTGTCAGTCCGGACATTGCCCTGCGCCTAGACGCTTGAACTCCATCCCGTCAGGACTCACCCAGTCATTGCGCAAAGACCCCTGCCACGCTCCAGCCGGTCCCACCATGACGTGGGAAACGACCGTAGTTCCACCCCGGCGCGGCGGGGTCACCATCTCTGATAACAACACTACGTGGCGCAGCTCTGTAAAGCAAGGGCGGGATTCGCCAAACTGCGGCCTCGTCAGCGGAAAGTGTAGTACTATGCTCAGAGAATATGTAAAAGAGGAAAGGAGGGGAAGACCGGTGAGCTCAGCAGGCGCTCTTCTCCGCGGGCCTGAGGGCACGGGGGGGGGAGTGGCTGTCGGGCAGCGGCTGAGTACGTTGGGGGGCTGCCCTGACATGCCGGAGTGTTCACGTTTTTTCCCGGGGAGCATGGCATGACACGAGGAAACAACGGTGTACTGTATCTGTTTCTTTCAGTGTCGGGCGCGTTGTGGCGGTACCACTCGATTCGCCGCTGTCCGGTTGCTGAAGGGCTAGACTCTCCTGTGTGGGGCAGGGAATTGGTGAACGCCTGTTCGCCGCGATGATAGATCGACTTCCACGAGGCAACCTCATGGCACAGACCCAAGAGAAAATCCTGATCCTTGATTTCGGTAGCCAGTACACGCAGCTCATTGCGCGGCGTGTTCGGGAGTGCCGGGTGTACTCAGAGATCGTTGACAGTGCGATGTCAGTCGCCGACATCCGCCGCGAAGCGCCGTCCGGGCTAATCCTCAGCGGGGGACCAGCCAGCGTCCATGGAGATGGGGCGCCGGGGTGTGATCCCGGGATTTTTGAGTTGGGCATTCCCATTTTGGGGATCTGCTATGGCCTGCAGTGGATTACGGATCACTTTGGCGGGCGCGTGCAGCCGTCCGGCTCTCGGGAATACGGTCAGGCGGTGCTACGCCTGGTAGACCCCGAGAATCCGCTACTGGCGCGGCTTCCGGAGGAGTCTCGCGTCTGGATGAGTCACGCGGATGAAGTGGTCGAAGCCGCTCCCGGATTTGACGTCATTGCGAGCAGCGATCGCGTGCCCTTCGCGGGTGTCTGCGACCCCAAACGGCGTATCTGGGGCGTCCAGTTCCATCCCGAAGTCGTGCATACCAAGTATGGGAAGCGCGTCATCCGGAATTTCACCCGAACGATCTGTGGCTGCAAGGGCCGCTGGTCTGCCCGCGCCTACGTGGAGGTCGCCACCGAAGAGATCCGGGCGCAGGTTGGGGAAGGCAAGGTCATTCTCGGACTCAGCGGCGGTGTGGACAGTACCGTTGCCGCCGTGTTGATCCACCGTGCCATCGGGGAGCAGCTGACCTCCGTGTTCGTTGACAACGGTGTGCTGCGTCACGAGGAAGCAAAGCGGTTGCTCGAGGTCTTCCGCAAACACCTCGACCTGAATGTGAAGTTTGTGGATGCCGGAGAGGAACTTCTTGATCAGCTTGCAGGGATCGAGGAGCCGGAGAAGAAGCGGAAGGTTATTGGGCACCAGTTCGTCGAGGTGTTCCGGCGCGCTGCGAGTGAGATCGCGGACGCCCGGTTCCTGGCTCAGGGCACGACCTATCCCGATGTTATCGAGAGCTCCGGCATCGGGAAACATGCCGATAACATCAAGAGCCATCACAACGTGGGCGGCCTTCCTGCTGAGCTTGGCTTTGAGGCGCTGGTCGAGCCCCTCAAGATGCTTTTCAAGGATGAAGTCCGCGCCCTCGGGAAGGAGCTTGGTCTACCTGATGAGATCGTGTGGCGCCAGCCCTTCCCCGGGCCGGGGCTGGCTGTGCGCATCCTGGGCGAGGTGACCCCTGAGCGCGTGGCGACCCTGCAGCAAGCGGACCGCGTCGTCATTCAAGAGATGAAAGCTTCTGGCTGGTATCGCAAGGTCTGGCAGAGCTTTGCTGTGCTTCTGCCGGTGCAGACGGTCGGCGTTATGGGGGATGGACGCACCTATGAGAACGCCGCTGTGTTACGCATTGTTCAGAGCAGCGACGGGATGACCGCCGACTGGGTGCCGTTGCCGCACAAACTGTTGGGCAGAATTGCCACGCGCATCACCAATGAGGTCAAGGGCATCAACCGTGTTGTCTATGACATCACGTCGAAGCCCCCAAGTACCATCGAGTGGGAATAGGGACACTGACGGCAGTTACGGCTGACAGCGGGAAGGCGATGGAGCCTGTTTCGTAGGTCGTCGCTCACGCATGACGCGTCTGCTCTCACTGGTGCCCCCCGGCCCCAGCCTCATGGATCCGCTTCGCTTCCCAGTGCCAGCATCCCTTCTGAGCAGGACGGTCACCACTTGCGTCGGATGGGGATGCCGGCGGCGACCAGATCATCTTTGATCTGACGAATGGTGTACTCGCCGGTGTGGATCATGCTGGCGATGATGGCGGCGTCTGCGTGAGCCGCCGTGAACACTTCTGCCAGATGGGCCGGTGTCCCTCCGCCTCCGGACGCCACGACAGGTACACTGGTGTGTTCCGCAATCATGCCGGTGATGTTCAGCTCATACCCGGTTCGCATGCCATCTGCATCGACTGAGTTGACGACTACCTCCCCAACCCCGAGATCTTCGGCTCTTTTCGCCCACTCGAGAGCATCCATACCGGTGCGCTCCCGGAAGCCCCGGATGGTGATCTCATAGCCACTGGGGAAGGCTGAGTCATCAGTCCGAACGGGGTCCATTCCCAGAACAATGCACTGGGCCCCGAACTGCTTTGAGCCCTCGGCAATGATGTCGGGATTGCGGACAGCCAATGAGTTCACACTTACCTTCTCGGCCCCAGCCAGCAGCACGGCGTACATGTCATCCAGCGACGAAATGCCTCCGCCAACGGCAAATGGGATCCGGATCGCTTTGGCTACTTCCTGGACCATCCCGATATCGAGGCCCCGTCCTTCCGCGCTGGCTGTGATGTCGTAGAACACGAGTTCGTCACACCCGCCGTCGCTGTAGGCCACCGCCATTTCCACGGGGTCTCCCAGGTCGACGTTGTTCTGGAACTTGATGCCTTTGGTGACAATGCGGTTGCGCACGTCTAGGCAGGGGATGATTCGTTTGGTCAGCATTTTCCGTCCCAACGCGTGAAGTTCTCGAGCAGCTTCAGGCCGATTCGTCCCGAGCGCTCAGGGTGGAACTGAGTCGCAAACAGGTTGTTGGTTCCAATGATGGACGCGAAGGTTGCGTCGGCGTACGTGGTCTCGCCAATAATGTGCTCCGGTCTGCTTGGGGCCGGGTAGTAGCTGTGCACGAAGTAGAACTCACTGTCTTGCTCGATTCCGTCGAGAAGAGGGTGTGGTCGTCGGGATGTGACGGCGTTCCAGCCGATCTGGGGGATCTTGTCATAACGGTCAACGGGTCGGAACCGTGGCACGCGGCCGGGCAACACACCGATGCACGCTGTTCCGTCGTCTTCCTCTGATTCCTCCAGGATAATCTGCGTGCCCAGACAGATACCCAGGAAGGGGGTGCCAGCGGCCACCACCTGTCGGATGGTATCTTCGAGGCCCAGGCTGCGCAGGGCACGCATCGCCGCGCCAGCGGCCCCCACCCCTGGGAAGACCACGCGTTCCGCTGCCAGGACATCGGCCGCGGAACTGGTGACTGTGCAGGGCACATTCAGGGCCTCGAAAGCCAGCCTGACACTGGTGAGGTTGCCGGCTCTGTAATCCACTATCGCAATCATGGTTGAATCAGCTTTCTCTGCTCAAGTAGGACAGTCTGACGCAGGTGGCAGGTCTTCTATCGAGCCGGCAAGGACTCAGCCTGCCAGCCCATGTTCAGTGTTTCAAGTTTCCTGCGAACTCTGTACCGCGTTTGACAGCGGATACCACTTCCATCACCTGCAGCGCTTCATCGAGCGTAATCGGGAAGGTCTTTTTCTCTCGAATCGCGGCGTACAGATGATCCCATATGTGATCCGTGTTGCAGGCTGTTTTCGGGGCTACGGGGATGGTCTTCTCCATCCATTCGAGTTCCTCTTTCTGACCGAAGCCGCCCTGGAGTGGCGGGTTGCTGCGCTTGGCTCGCCGGCGGGACAGCTTCTGCTCAGGGTTCAGGTATCGCAGATGGATCTCGTTTCCTGAACAGGTGAGGCCGCCTCTGGTTCCCAGAACGATGTACTCCGGCTCCTTGATCGCGGATCCGCCACTGATCTCCAAGTCGACAATGCGGCCGTTCTGGCCTTTCAGGATCACTTTCAGATGGTCCTCTGCATCCCCAACGGCCGCGATCTTCTTCAGATCGCTCCACATGTCGGCGAGCGGTGACTCCAGGAAGCGCAGGCCATGGTCGATGATGTGTGGTCCCCAGTTGAGGAGCTGGCCGCCACCACACTCGATGATTGTCTGCCAGTCGTCTCGGCGCTGGTAGCTGTTGCGGCGCAGCTTGATCTCGTAGACCTTGCCGAGGATCTGGGAGGCGATGATCTCGCGGATGTGCTGGAAGCCGGCCTCAAAGCGCCGGTTGTGACGGATGAAGATCGCTCCCTTCGAGCTGGCGGCCGCCGTTTTCAGTTGCGTGGCCTCCGGGTAGCTCAGAGCAATTGGTTTCTCGAGGAAGACATATTTGTTTGCCGCCAAGGCGAGCAAGGCTTGAGGTACATGTGCCGGGGAGCGACTGGCGATGTCTACCAGTTCCACGCTGTCATCGGCGATGAGCGCTTCGACATTCGCGTAAACGGGGCAACCGCACTTCTCCTGCAGCATGTCGCGGCGTTTCCTGACCGGATCACACCCAGCCACGATCTCGAACTTGTCGCCGCGTTTTTTCAGTTCGTTGGTGTGCATGCCCCAACCGGCACGTCCGAGTCCCACGATCCCAACTCTGATTGGCTTTGTTGATGCCATGTTTCGGTGTCCCCTTGGCTTGTTCGCCAGCCTGATCTCAGAAGCCGGCGTCTCTCAGGTATTGTCTGCTGATGGCCAGATCCCTGACGGGTTCTTGGAGATGCGTGTCGTGTTCGACGTGGACCCAGCCATCATAGCCGACGTCCACGAGTGCAGCCATAACGGCGGCGTTGTCCAGCCCGATGTTGCCGGCTCCGAGTTCGCAGAAGCGTCCGCGTTGCGGCCAGCGCTCGAGGCCGATCTCGGGATTGGTCTCGAGCCAGTCTTTGAGATGAATGGCCACCAGTTGCCTGGGATAGCGTCTGACAATTTCCACAGGGTCGCCGCCAGCCGCGGCCAGATGAGCCGTGTCGAGCACCAGCCCGCATTCCGGACAGGCTTCCAGGAACTGCACGACTTGATCGTGCGACTCTACCAGCTGTCCGAGATGGTTGTGAAGTCCGACTCTAAGGCCCCAGCGGGCACAGGCGCGGGCTTGACCCGATGCCTGGCGGCAGAACGTGTCCATATCCTTGCCGGTTACAGAGACCCATACGTAGTCGCGACCCAATCCGGCTGTCCATCTTATCGTCGATTCCATATCCGGCGCTCGGAGGGTTGCGAAGTCCATGCCCATTCTGCGATACGTAGCGGCCATCAGCAGGGCGTCGCCTGAAGATGTGGCCGAAAGCCGCTCTGTGCCCTCAAAGCCGATGTCTCTGAGGGCCTCCAGGCGAGCCTGGATGTCGAAGCACCCGCCATCCCAGACGTTCATTCCATAGTCGGCAACGCCGAATTTCATAGGGAACCCTCGCTCTTTAGACTGTTTCCCATCGACCGTATTCCACACGAGACGGACGCCAGCCTGCTACGCAAGTCTGCGCGTGAAACCTGCAAAATACCTCTCCAAGAGGGGCAACGCAACGCTCCGGGGGTAGTTGTCGGGCTGTTCCAGACCGAGGCCCCCGAGAGTGCGCTCGGGATCCGTAAGTCGGTGCAGAGGCAGGACGGGAGACATTGAATCAGTGGCCAACATGACCTATCTTGCAACTCCATTTGAGCTGTGATGTCCAATGCAATGACTGTTGTGGACCTGCTGCATGTTGTAGGAGTGTGACGACAGCGGAAGGAGAGGTAAATGTCAGCCAAAGTTGCCATCTTGATGGGGAGTACATCAGACCTGCCCAAGATCCAAGGCGCGATTGACACACTGAAGGACTTCGGTGTGCCCACCGCAGTGCGGGTTATGTCCGCCCACCGGACGCCTGATGTGGTGATGGACTTTGCCGGGCAGGCGGAGACCTCGGGGATGCAGGTGATCATTGCGGCGGCAGGTGGAGCCGCTCATTTGGCCGGTGTCGTCGCAGCTCACACGATTCTGCCCGTTATTGGGATCCCTGTGCAGGGGGGAGCCCTGAATGGCATGGATGCATTGCTGGCGACCGTGCAGATGCCGGGGGGCATCGCCGTGGCGACCGTTGGAGTCGGGAGTGGCGGCCCGGTGAACGCGGCGTTGCTTGCCGTGCAGATCATGGCCCTTCAGGATGACGACCTGCTGCAGAAACTGCGTGACTATCGCAAGGGGCGGCGGGACAAGGTTGTCCGCTCCGATGAAGAGCTTCAGGAGACGCTGAGTGACTGATTCTGTGACCCAACCGACGGTTCATACGGGCTTCCCCCGACGGTGGCCTGGTGTTCTGCGCCTTGTTTGCGCATGGGCGATGACGTGTGTGGGTGTTTGGGGCGCTCCGGGCGTGCCGAAGCCATCTGCCGGCAGTGCGTTCGACGAGAGTGTGGTAGAGCTTTTGGGGCTCTTGCGTGAACGCCGCCTGCTGCCTCCTGACGATGCGGGACTGCGGCGAGATGTCTTGGAGGCGATCATGGAGGCCGTCAACTGTCACGGCGCGTTGGTCGGGTCGGGGAACTCCGAGTCGCCTGCGCAAGGAAAACGCGAGGGGCTTTCGTCGCCGGTTGACGTTCACACCGTTGGCGGGTTGTTTGCGTACGCACTCGTCCCTACCGTGTCCACCCAAACGGCGGGCGAACTGTCCGGGGTGATTGACGACATCGGACATGGTCACTACGAAGGCGTCGTGCTCGATATGCGTTTTGCCGGAGGAGGCGAGCTTGCTGCCGCCGAGCAGGTTGCGGGACAGCTGGCGAAAGGGAGCCTGCCCATTGTCGTCTTGATCAATGGCGAGACAGTCGGGGCGGCGGAGGTGCTTGCTTCCCAGGCCCGGGCCCGGTGCAATGCCCTCATGGTCGGGCAACCGACTCGAGGTCTGCCATACCAGCGGATCAGCGAACGGCTGAGTTCGGGTGACGTTGTCCTGCTCCCGAAGGTGGAAGGCCAACCGGAAGGGGAAGAGAGTGCCCGATCCCCGATTCAGCCGGACGTGGTTATCGAGCAGACTCTGGCGAGGGAGACACTCATACGACGTCTGGCGGAACAGCTGCCAAGCGACGACGAAGGTGATCTGTGTCTCAGACGAGCGATTGACCTGCTGACGACGATACACGCGCTCAAACAGAAGCGTTTCTAGGGGGATGGGACGCGTGGCGGATCGGCGCGGTTGCGGGGCGGTTGGCGGAGATGGTGGCGCCTTCCCGCGTATCCCTGCTTCTGCCGCCAGGGCATCCGTTCGCGTTCCCGTTCAGGGCCGACTTCGGCACTGGTCCCGATCCTTCACCGCATCTCTTGTCGACACCGTTGCCGCCAGGCCGCGGGGAGGCCTCTTGTCTCCGGCGACCGTGCTTGTGGCGCTGTGCGCGATCACAATGTTCGTGCTGGGAGGACAGGTTGAGGCAGCGACTCAGGGGCTTTCATCGCACCGCGTTCGAGTGAGACTTCCTGAAGGGGATGCCGCAGGGCTGGAGAGCCTTGCCGTTGCGTGCGGCGAAGTGGTGGCCCGAATGGCGCCGCTGGACCCGCAGGACAGACGCTGGATTACCCTGAGGATCACCACCGGGGATGTTCCCCCGCAGCGCGACCCGCTGAACCTGTTCTTCTCCGCGTTTTCAGGCATTCCCGATATCGCGCATGGCTTGTGTCGTGCATTGCTGATTCGTGCTTGCGGTAAAGCCGGGGAGCAGACCGTTCAACCTGAAGCTCTCGACTGGCTGGCCGCAGCTGTCTCCGGCCGAGTGCTCCATGCTCGTTGGGAGGTGTTGGGGCAGCCTATGCCCGACTACCAGCCACTACGACACATGTTCAGTCGGGGGGCTTTCCCACGGGTTGCCGACTTGCTGATGCTGCCTGTTCCGTCGAGTAGGGGGGGGCTTTACCACCTCTACTCGCTGCACTGTGACGTGCTGCTGGAAGCCATCCTTGTGGAGGGCGACGCTCCCCGGGATCCTCTCAAACGGATTCTCGGCATGGTTGCCGCTGGGAGAACCGCTTTGGCCGCAACCGAATTTGTTCTCCACGACCACTTCGCTCCAGGCGAGAGCTTCCAGACCTGGTACGAACGCCGGGCCGCTCTGGTCAGCCGACGAGGGCGGCGTGTGGCTCCGCCGAGTGACATCAGAGATCGCCTTTTGGAGCTTGAAACAGTACCGATCGTGATGCCGAACAGAGGCGATTTCGGCTGCGTTCGTGTGCCAATTGACGAGGTCCCTGAGACGCTCAAGAACTACGCCGGGAACTCTGATCTCATGGAAGGGCTTCTCAAGGACTGCTTCGAGTTGTCGAAGGATGCCCCCGAATGGCTCCGAGCCCCTGTCCTTCAGTACTTCCGAGCTTTCGAGTTGCTGAAGAAGGGGAAGATGTTCAGCTTTAAGCGGAAACTTCGTCAGGCTCGCCAAGCGTTCCGTCTGGCCCTTGAGCGTCAGGAAAGGCTCATCACGTACATCGATTCTCAAGAACTGCGGTACACTGGCGTTGACAAGGCTCTTGCTCCGTACGTGAGTGTCATTCGGCAGAGCCGTGAGCGTCGTCGTCGTCTCGACTGGCGGCTGTCTGACTACCTAGACGGCTTGGATCGATAGGGGGAGGGGGAGGGGCAAGGGGGGAGGAATCCATGCTTCCAACAGTCTCATGTTACACGCCTGAGGCGTTTGATGAGGCAGATCAGCTCGGCATGCTGTAGACGTCGAAACGGCTGTTCTTCTCGCGGATTTCAAAGCTTGGATCGGGGCCCTCAAGCATCGGAGCGCCTTTGGGGCGTTTGACCACGACGCGATTCGCTGTGCAGGCGAGGGCGACGCGGAGCAACCGGGCTGAATCCTGGTCCGGGCCGACGAGGCCGCGCAGCCAGCGCATCTCCTTCTTGACCAGAGCAGCCTTGCTCCGTTCGGGGTACATGGGGTCGAGGTAGATCGCGTCCCAACGCGTTCCAGCAGTGAGACGAGGGAGGAGCTCGATGCTGTCTCCGCAGGTTAGCTCGATTCGGGCCTCGACGACATCCCGCAGTTCGGGGGCTTCCCAAGCCCGTGCCAGAGCGTCTTCCAGCAGCGCGGCGATGATTGGGGAACGTTCGAGCAGATGGACACTGCATCCGAGCCAGGCCAGCATGAAACCATCTCGGCCCAGCCCGGCTGTAGCGTCGAGCAAGCGCAAGCCGGGACGTCCTTTCACGCCTACTGCCCGTGCGAGAGCTTGTCTCACCCCGCCACCATGCTGGCGCCGATAGCCCAGAGCACCTTTCACGAGATCCGGCCTGAGCGTTTCACTTGGGCCAGTCCCACTGAGGTCACGCAACTCAAGCCCATTTTCGGTGACCATCAGTCCGGTCTTCACAGGCATATCGTTGCCCGTGATCAACGGGAGAGAAAGGCGCCTGGCCAGGGCATGCGCCCTCTCCATTTGGGACGTCGCCTCGCACATAACGCCGACTGTCAGGTCTGGCGAAGTGGGATGAGTTGAGGCGTCTTCCCGTGGGATCATCTCTCTGGGACCTCCGTGTGTGTGCGCTCCGGCAACAGGAGAGCAATCATCGCGATCACGACTCCCATTGCTGCGATGGGGAGGAAACGCCAATCAGGAGCGGTCGTGCTAAGCGCGTCGACCCCCCAGCCGATGGCCGGCGCAAACAGCGCGACGAACAGTGACTTTGCCTGCGACTCGATGCTCAGAACCGTGGCACTCTGGCTTGAGTCGCAGTGGGAGGCACACCGACTGATCAGGATGGGGCGCCAGAGGTTCTGAACGGCGTTGAGGCAGATGAAGGCAGCAACGGCAAGCCACATGACGCCGCTCACCAAACCGGCTCCAATCGCGGCGAAGAGTACCATGAACGCAATCCACAACCGACGGGCAGCAGCAGTTTCACTTCCCATCTGTTCTGCGAAGCCACCGGCTTTTCGCGAAGCAAGGCTCCCCAGAAGATGGAAGATCGCGTAAACGACACCGACCAGAACAGCCGTTCGCTGCGCAGGTTCGTGTTCGACCAGGAAGGGCAATGTCAATGCTGTTGCTTTGATGATCGGCTGGAGGTAGTCCTTGCTTGCTTTAAAGGCGCCCTCGAAGCCCATGGATTCGAGCAGAAGGCGCCGCAACGGTCGGGAAGTGATGCTGTTCCGCAGGGCCGACACAAGGGTCCTCACCACCGCTCCGGGTCGAGGAGCTTCCGCCCGTGTTCCGTCCAGGTAGGCGGGGTAGGTTGCCAGATTCACGACGTTCACGATATAGGGGATGACGGCAAGGAGAAAGACGGCGCTGTAGTTGCCGGACCGGAAGACGAGGACGGCAGCAACGACCACGCTCAAGGCGGACCCAAGCTTACTCCACGAACGTGTAAACCCATAGATCCGTGCCTTTTCCCTGGTTCGTCCCTCACGCTCCAGCCAGCTGAAGATGATTGCTTTGTGTGTTCCGGTCCGGAAGGCTTCCCCAACGGCAAAGAAGAACATGGCAACGAAGACCAGGGCGAGAGGGCGGCAGAGCCCGAAGATCAGGAAGGCGACGATGTACCCAAGGAACGACGTGACCATCGCTCGACGTCGCCCGAGGACATCAGCGATCGCTCCGGTCGGGATCTCAAGCAGATTGACTGAGAGCTCCCGGAACCCGATCAACAACCCGATCTGCGCGAACGACAGTCCACGTTCCCGCAACGCAAGGATCAAGAAGGGCTCGAAGTACTGCTGGTTCTTGAGGAACCCGTAGAGACAGAAGCGGAACAGCTGGATCCTGGCTGCACGCGGTGTATTGCTGTTTGCCCTGTTCACGTCCGGCGGCCTCGCACTCATCCGTGTTGCGGGTTACTGAATCTCAATGGTCTGTCGTGCTGATTGCCTAGTCAGTGCTCGGATCAATCAGCACACTAGCCGCTGAGACACCGTTTTTCGCGCTGTGGGGAGTGTGGACTGCTGCGGTGGGGCGCCTTTGGCCATAGGAAGGCAGGGCAAGGGGCGTGTTGGGCTACCTCGGATCGACGTTACTTATCCGGAGCCCTCGGTGGTCACATTGAGTGCGTACAGGGATCCATCACGGGAGCTAAAGTACCCGACATCCCCAACGATGACCAGACCGTTGCATGAGCTGGCCAGACGCTGTTTCCACGTCTGCTTTCCATTGCGGGGATCAAGAGCCAGAACCAGTGGGGTCTCGCGTCCCTCGACGGCGTACAGCAGGCCGTGAGCGATGGCCACCGTCCCGCAGCCTCCAACTTTGGCGGACCAGCTTGTGGCGCCCGTATCTCCGGTGAGGGCAGTGATGTCCGTGGACCGTACGTAGACATCGCCATCCAGAGCCAGCGCGTGTACCGGGGCAGTGATCTGTCGTTGCCAGTGGCTGGTGCCGTCGCTGAGACTGTGGCTGCGGACAGCGCACGTGCCCACCAATCGGCGTTCTGCCACGACCAGCCTGTGTCCATCGCTGCGAACGAGTGGCGGGAATGCCAGGTGGCGCACCGAAGACCGGGAGTCGCTCATGGACTGCCAAAGGGGGTGCCCGTCATGACTGTCCATCGCGAATACGCCTTCATCTGAGGCCACGTAGAGCGCCCGGTCGACAAGAACGGGAGCGGACAGCGGACTGCGCTTTCCCGGGGAACTACTCCAGGCGGGGGTTCCGTTTTCGGCGTGCACGGCGACCACAGTCGGCCCTTCGGTCCAGACCACGAGATCGTCTGTAATCATGAGGCCGCTGGGCGGGGTTCGGCGTGTGCCGTGAGGGGAAGGGGCTGTCCAGAGGGGCGCACCTGTCCGGGCGTTCAGGGCTACGAGCTCGCGCATGCCATCGGGGCTCATTCTGAAGGCGAAGGCACGGGCATCGTCGGCGCACAAGAGGGCTCCGGCTACGGTGAAAGGCGTTCGCCAACGCAAGGCCCCGCTTGCCCGTTCGACACAGACCACCCGCCTGCCATCCTGCTCGTCCTCAAGGGCCAGCACTCCTCCCTTGGTTACGAAGGGATAGTTGTCAACCAACTCCTTCGTCCCACTCACGCCCCCATAGCTCCAGGCGACAGGATCGTGGGGATCGTGTGTGGGATTGGCCAGGGGCGTGTAGAACGTTCGGACGGCGATGGCGACAACCGCTGCGGCTGCCGCCGCCTGCAGAATCGTGACTGTCCACCGGTGCGCCTGCGTTCCTGTCGCGTTGAGCTCTTTCCGGAGTCGTTGAGCGAGGGACTCCGCCCTCTCTTTCTGGTTGGCCGGTGCCGGCCGCAGTGCAGCCAGTCCGGAGACCAGGTGGGACGCCGCCTGAAACTCGGCCCGACAATCGTGACATGCTCGGACGTGCTCCGCCAAAGCCTGGGATTCCGCAGGGGACAGCGCATCAAGCAGGAGCAGGTCGATTTTCTCTCTGTATGTGGTGCAGTCCATCGACAGGTTGTTTCCGGATGTGTTCAGGGCCATATGTGCTATTTAGAGATACGAAACGAACAGCTCGCAGGGGACACGCGATGCTGAGGAATCTGGGCGGCCCGGTCCTTGGGGATTGTCTGTTTGTTTCACCCGGTGGCGTTTGAGGGAGCTGGCTTCCCATCCGTCAGGGCAGGCCATGCGTTCCACGTCGTTTGGTTGCGGGACATGGCTGCGGACCGGGGCTCGCCGTGCCCTGGTGCTGCGGCAAAGCGTCCTGGAGCCAAGGCTTCCTGGGCCTGGTGGCGAAGCGATACCAGTGCCCGTTGTGCACGCTTCTTGGCAGCCTCCGCGGAACAGCCAAGATGGGTGGCGATCTCGTTGACGGAGAGCCCGTGGATGAATTTCAGCGCGAGGACCTCGCGTTCCGCTTCCGGCAGCTCCTGCAGGAGCCGGACCGCCTCCTGGGCATGCGGAGTCACCCCACGTGCGATGGGCTCATCGGCCAGGCGTCCATGTTTCCGGATCGTCCGGAGGTGTTTCCGGTTCAAATCCCGGCACTTGTTGCGCAGGATCGTGTAGAACCAGGCCGCAAAGGACCGCTTCGGGTCGAAGCTCATCCGTTGACGGACGAGTGAGATGAAAGCTTCCTGGACGGCGTCATCGGCTCCGGAGGGATCGGCCAGGAGTCCAGTGGCAACAGAAGTCGCTCTGGCGGCGTGTCGCTCTACGAGGGCTTCCAGTGCGTATTCGTCCAGTGAAAGGCGGAATCTGGACATCAGTATGTCGTCGGGATCTTTGGGCATTTCACGTATGACGTTAAGGGTTGGCGCGGAAGGTCACCATATCTCCCGTGCTTCCGTGCAGGGGGAGAGGAGTCGATACGGTACCGGCCGCAGGGAGGGATGCAAGCATGCCAGGAGCGAGAGGAAAGACGCATTGCGGGAGGCCGCCACAGATGATAGGCTATCGTGCTGTGTCGTAGAAGGGGGTGGGCACTTCGGTCAGATCACATAGAGAGAGTCAACGATGCTGCTGCGCTTAATCGTCCTGTTCGTCTGCCTTCCCTGGCTTGAGCTGTTTATCTTGTTTCGGCTGAGTGAAGTGGCTGGCTTCGGAACCGCTCTGGCTCTCGTTTTGGTGACGGGCGTTGTCGGGGCTGCACTGGCCCGCCACGAAGGCACTCAGGCGCTTAGGCGTATTCGAGAGGCCATGAAGCGTGGTGAGATCCCGGGGCGGGAAATGGTTGACGGCGTACTCATTCTGGCTGCTGGACTCGTCCTGATTACACCGGGATTGTTGACTGACACGGTTGGCTTCCTGCTGTTGATCGCTCCGGCCAGGCGAGTCATCCGTGACCTGCTGATCCGCCGTTT